>ENA-OQCB01000318-OQCB01000318.1-human-gut-metagenome-genome-assembly--contig:-NODE-318-length-22802-cov-5.220287_pt1 | contig 22802 bp, 27 predicted proteins | sample MGYA00242493_ERZ504568 | MGnify/ENA primary metagenome ERZ504568 (study PRJEB26092, sample SAMD00036229) | human gut metagenome | host: Homo sapiens | study: EMG produced TPA metagenomics assembly of...
GTTCTTCAGCCAGACGCAGGCCCACTTCTTTACCGCCGCTTCCGTATTGTCTTCCAATTGTAATTACCGTATTTGCTGCCATAATCAAACACTCCTCTCTATTCGATAATCCCCTCTCTCTGACATTGTTGTAGCAATGCATCAGACAAATGTGGAATTATTATCTTACTATAACTATTATAATCTATTTTATCCAATCTGTATATAAAATTTTATATTATTTTTATCGGAATTTTATGAGAAGTTTTTCAAAATATTCCGGCAGAGGTGCTGTAAACTCCAGGTACTCTTTCGTGGCCGGATGGATAAAGCCTAAAACCATAGCGTGCAGTGTCTGGCCTTCCAGTCCGGATACCGGACATTTTCTGGGGGCCATACACCAAATCTCCTAAAAGGGGATGCCCGATGCTGCTCATATGCACACGGATCTGGTGGGTACGCCCTGTTTCCAGGCGGCATTCGATATACGTGTAGTTTCCGAAACGCTCCAGCACCCTGTAATGTGTGACAGCCGGTTTGCCGTTTTTCTGGTTGACAGCCATTTTTTTGCGCTCCGTGGGATGACGGCCGATGGGACCCTCTACAGTACCCTCATCTTCTGTCAGGTTTCCGTGTACGATCGCCCGGTACCGCCGTGTGATGCTGTGGTCTTTTAACTGCTGTGCCAGATCTCTGTGTGCCAGGTCTGTCTTGCACACAAGAAGGGCGCCGGTAGTGTCCTTGTCAATGCGGTGTACAATGCCGGGACGGAGCACGCCGTTGATACCGGATAAATTACCTCTGCAGTGATACAGGAGGGCATTCACCAATGTGCCGCTGTAATGGCCCGCACTTGGGTGCACCACCATTCCCTTTGGCTTATCCACCACAAGCAGATGCTCGTCTTCATATAAAACGGACAGGGGGAATATCTTCCGGCAGAATATCCGGTTCTCTGTTGTCCGGGATAAAGACACAAATCTCGTCATCCTCAGCCAGTTGGTAGCTGGACTTTACCGGTTTATCTCCCACTGTGACATTTCCGTCTTTTAACTGCTTCTGAAGGAAGGAACGGGAGTAGCCGTCAAGTTCCAGGGCCAGATATTTGTCAATACGCTCCCCTGCCTGTGAGGGGTCAGCCAAAAGGCAGATTCTTTTCATTTTACATTCCCTTTCCATGATAAAAACGCAAAATCTTCCTCCTTGTAGAGGAACAAAAAGGAGATCAAAAATAACGCCATGGAGACTACCACATAGATATCCGCCACATTAAAGACAGGAAAATTAATGGGGGGAAAAGTAAATAAAATCCACAACATAATTCAGCCGGACACGGTCAAGGAAGTTTCCGATTGCCCCGGCGGAGATGACAAAGCAGATTATCCGCAATAGCAGATACTTTCTTTTTTACAGGCATACGCCAGAGGACATAGAGCACAGCGCACAGTATGACAACGGTTATAATGCCAAAGAAAATAAACTGGTTCTGGAAAAGGCCAAAAGCAGCGCCCCTGTTTTCCAGATAATGCAGATAGAGCACATTGGGGATCAGGGGAATATCCGTCTGGTCCTTCAGATGCCGGACAGCCAGGTATTTTGTCCACTGGTCCAGTCCGGTCAAAAGAGTTACGCTGATGAGAAACTGCACCAGCACAGTTATTTTTTTTGTTTTCTGATTCATGTTCATCTCCCTGCGGCTACTCCAGTATTTCCCGGATAGCGGTGAGCAGTTCTTCATCTGTCACGGTCTTATCCACCACCGCGTATCCCGGTTCTTTCATAAGAATGAATTTGATCCTGCCCTGCTCCATTTTTTTATCGGACTTTGTGACGCTTAATACTTCCTCTGCGCGCAGCCCGTCTGTGGAAACAGGCAGGCCAAAAGCCTCCAGAAGCTGCTTTACATTTTCATACTCCTCCACTGTGATCATGCCGCGCCGCATGGATAAGTATGCGGAGGCCACCGTGCCGACTGCCACGCACTGGCCGTGGAGCAGGCGGAAATCCTTTAGCTTTTCAACTGCATGGCCAACTGTATGGCCCATATTCAGAACAGCCCGTTCTCCCTGTTCTGTGGGGTCATTTTCAACCACAGTCTTTTTGATGACACAGCTTCTGCAGATCATCTCGGAAAGGGTATCCGTGTCAAGGGCAAGTATTTTGGCACGGTTTTCATACAGCCAACGGGAATAGGAGGCGTCACGGATAAATCCGTGCTTCACAACCTCCCCCCATACCGCAGGAAAAACCTGCTCCAGGGGCAGCGTGCATAATGTGCTCACATTCATATATACCATGCGGGGCTGATGGAACGCACCCACCATATTTTTGTATTTTAAGAAATCCACACCTGTCTTGCCGCCGATACTGCTGTCCACCTTGGGGCCCAGAAGTGTGGTGGGTACCTGAATAAAGTCAATTCCCCCTGAGGTAAGTGGCGGCTGCGAAACCGCATAAATCGCCTACCACACCGCCGCCCAGGGCAGCCAGCATATCCTTTCTGTCAAAATGCTCCAGAATCAGGTGTTCATACAGGTTCCGCACCGTATCCAGATGTTTATTCTCCTCCCCTGCCGGGAAGGTAAAGACCGAAACAGCCTTGCAGCATCCGGACAGAATGGAGCGCACTTCCTCCAGATAAAGGGGCGCCACATTGGAGTCCGTCACGATGCAAATTTTGTGTTCCTTAACAGGAAGGCAGGATACTGCCTCCTTTAAACCGTCAAAGGATTGGGCCAGTACAATATCGTAGACAGCCTCCCCATCCCTGCATACATTTATCCTGTCAGCCATGCCAGTGTCCTCCTGATTTTATACAACAAATCGGCAGACACACCAGGTCTGCCGCATACCTATCCCCTGTACAGGGACTTCTTTTTCCTTGTAAATTACAAATGGATATTGAGTCCTGAAACGTCCATGCCCATGGCGCCGCCTGCGGCCAGAATGTCCTGGAAATCTCCGGACAGTTCCACGGAATCAGGTGTTGCGATGAAGATATAATTAGATATCTTCTGCAGATTGCCGTTCATGGAATAGGTAGCTCCTGAGGTGAAATCTATGATTCTCTGAGCCACTTCTGTATGTATACCCTCCATATTCAGTACCACCGCCTTGCCTGCCAGAAGGTAATCACAGATGTCTCTGGAATCCTCCATGGATGTGGGTTTAATCATTGTCACTTCCATGCTGCGTCTCATAGGTACTACTTTGGGATTGGATCTTCCTAAAAACCGGGGCTTGTCCTGCTCCTCCTCATCATCATATTCCGTATTCTTCTTTGAGAACAGTCCCTTGCGCGGGGTCCTCCTCTTCAAAGTCATCGTCCAGGTAGTAATCATCCTCTTCCTCATCAGGATTTAATCTCATGGTATCCATTAACTTACCTAACAGACTCATCTTACACTCTCCAATCTCTATATGAAGTGCTTACCGGGGGAAAACACCTTATCGTGCACCGAAAATACCGGTGCCGACCCTGACCATGGTTGCTCCTTCTTCAATGGCAACCTCGTAATCCCCAGTCATTCCCATTGAGAGCACACTCATAGTAACATTATCAATGTTTTTGCTACCTATGTCAACAGCAAATTCAAATAATTTTTAAAATTCCACGATTTTCTTCTGGATTATCTACAAAAGGCGCAATTGTCATAAGCCCCTTAATGTGCACATGGGAGAAATCCTTAATCTGCATGATGGCATCCTCCACCTCTTCCATAAGGAACCCGTATTTGCTCTCCTCACGGGCCACATTGACCTCCAAAAGAATGTCTACATCCAGCCCCAGCTTTGCCGCGTCTGTCTCAATCTGCTGCGCCAGGCGCAGAGAGTCCACGGAGTGAATCAGTACGGCCTTGTCAATGACCTGATGGACCTTGTTGCGCTGCAGATGTCCAATCATGTGCCAGCGGATATCTTCCGGAAGCTCCGGTTTCTTGTTCAGGATTTCCTGTACCTTGTTCTCACCGAAATCCCTGGTCCCCGCGTCATAAGCCTCCATAAGCATGGGAATGGGTTTTGTCTTGCTGACTGCGATGAGTGTCACTTCCTCAGGACTTCTTCCCGCCCTGCGGCAGGCATCTTCAATATGTTTTCTTACTTCTCCCAGCTGATTTTTTATCATATTGTTTTCCTCCCTTACTGGTACAGCAGCTGTCCTTCCTCCACCATGGAGGCATCCAGTACGATATGATCGTACACGGACAAGCCGTATTTCATGTTCTTACGCACAGTATAATATTCGCTGTTGGAATCCAGTATATCAATTTGTTTAAAAATAGTATAGCCTTTATTAATATTGTAAACACCCTTCAGGGAAGCAGTCCTTCCAATCTGGTATCGGTCCGATGACTCGGGCCTGACCACGTAATCCCCTGCTTTAAAACCGTTCTCCTTCCCCATGTCCACGTAATAAAATTCATCGTCCGAATAGTAGACCGTTGTGGGGACGAATACAATGGATGTGCCGTTTTCCGTATAAACTTCCTTATAAAAACCATCCTCTGAGGAATCGCCGCCCTGGGTCATGTATTCCAGGGGGATAAGATAAAAGTTCTTGTCCGTTACCGCGCTGACAGGAATCTTGAGGCCGTCGGCCTTATCTACTTTTATCTCAAAATCCACAAAGCGGTCCGAGATAAACTGTTCCATATATTTTGAGAAATCCAGTTTTCCATAGGCAGCCCCGTCCTTTCCCGTAAAGGTGGAATAGGCGGCCGGTGTGCTGAGGGAATAGTCGCGGAACACGACACGTAAGGCGGTCTTGTCATTATAAAGGGCCGCATCCTCGTCGCTCAGCGGAAACACAATGGACCATTTTTCCGAGGTAACAATTTTATAGGCGGGGGAGCCGCTGTCAATCAGGTCCCCTGATTTATGTATTGTCTTTACGTAGGTGCTCCGGTCAAAATCAGCGGCATCCACGTCTGACGTTGTCATGGATTCAAAGGAATCAATGCCGTAGGATACCACGCCGGATACATCGGAGCGGACCTGCTCAAATACAGCTCCTGACTGCTCCGCAAGCTTGTCTAGCTGGTCCAGCGTGCTGAAACTGGAATACTCCATCACTGAGGCATCAAGGGAAATCCTGGCGTCATAGATGGTTCCAAAATCCTGGTTTTGGAAGGACAGAACAAAGGATGTAAGCTGTTTTTTCAGGTCCGATAAGCTGTCATCGGAAAGGGATGTGCCTTCCTCGGCGTTCTCCTTTAACAGTGCCTCCAGGTTTCCTGTCTCGTCCAGGGAATAAATACGGCTTCCCACAGAAGCACGTTTTCCCTCCCGCAGATAATAGTTGATATAGCCGGAGCGGTCTGCTGTTCGCACCTGCTCCTCACGGAGAATCAGCCCGTTGTAGATTCGGTTATTGACGATGCCGCCGTCCACCACCTCATAAAACTGGATCTTCTCCCGCTTCAGATACGTATAAACGCTGAATACCAGATAGATGAATATGATAAAGAAGATAATCATACCCACATTGATGTTGAGAGGCCTGCGGTAACGTATGACTTTTTTGCTTTTCTTTTTGGCCATAAATCCGGCCTCCTTTTACAAAATACACATCACTTCACAAAAAGCTGCCCTCCATACCAGGCATTTTAATCCCAGCAGGTTGGCAGCCTATAAGTCCTGTCTGTATTTTATCACAGAAAATGTATCATTACAATGAAATAATCACATCGCCCTTAGCACACTCAGGAAGCTCCGCAGCGTCCATGGAAATACTTAACACAAAGGTTATATGGTATTTTTCACCGATATTTTTCAATGTCATATATGTATCAGAAATGTCTGCTCCCTCCAGGCATGACAGCTTTAAAAAGCTATCCAGGTACATAGTCTCCAAATCGTGATCCTGAGAGATAATACCACAGATAAATCCTAAAAATCCATCGCTGTTTGTAAGTGGGAATTCATTGACATTAATGAGACGAATTTTGTTGTTTAACTCATACATATGCTGGGCACTTTTATCCAGATATACGACAGTGCCGTTGGCCCCCTTGATTGCTGCATTGGCCATATCTAACAGATGTTTGGTCTTGCCTTTACCTTTTTTTCCTGCAATAATCTGAACCATACCAATCTCCTCCTTGAGTTATATATGTTGTATAAAAAATCAATTAAGATTACTCTAATTATAGTATAAATTCATAGAAAGCGCAATCACTATTTGACGATTTTAGAAATTATATTTGTCATGTTATCATATAGGCCGGGACGGCTGTCTGATTTCAGTACAACAGATATATATTCCTTATCATTCTGGTCCCTGGTAGCCATGATGAGACAATAGCCGGCTGCGTTGGTAGTGCCTGTCTTTCCCCCGAATACGGTCAGGCCTTCCGGCGTCTCCCGCTCCCTTGTCATGAACCAGTTTCCGCCTTTCCATGTCTTGGTGACGGCCTGGCTGTCCTTGTCGTGGTAGTTGGCCGTATAGGATGTGGTGCCCACAATCTGCCGGAATACCGGATATTTGAGTGCCTCATTGAAAATGAGGTACAGGTCATAGGCCGTGGTATAATGGTCCGGATCGTTGAGCCCGTGAGGGTTCACAAAATGAGTTCCGGTGGCCCCCAGACTGGCAGCCTCCTGATTCATCATGTCAGCGAACTTATCAATGCTGCCCGCAATGTGCACCGCGATTGCAGCGCCCGCATCATTGCCTGAAGGCAGCATGAGCCCATATAAAAGCTGTTCCAATGTCAGGGTATCTCCCGGCTTTATGCCGCACAGGGTGGCCCCGGATTCCGTGATGACGGCATCATCCGTCACAACTACCCTGGCGTTTAAATCACCGTTTTTAATGGCTACAAGGGCTGTCATCACCTTGGTGATGCTGGCCGGATACAGCCGTTCAAAGGCTTCCTTGCTGTAGAGTGTTTCCCTGCCGCTGATATCAAAAAGGGCAGCTGCCTCCGATGTCACGTAACTTTCGTCAAAGCTGTATTCATCCTCCACTACGCATAAATCCGAAGCAAAACCGTCTGCATAGCGCACGGTCCGGGACAGGCTGTCCTCCATGACCGGGATTCGCTCTTCCAGGCTGTAGGGTTCCTTGACGCCTGAAAGACAGCCCGTAGTGAAAAGAGCCACAGCCCCCAGAAGAAGCGCACACAGAAAGCTGCGCGTCCGCACTGCCTTCATTACCTGACTACCTCTCGCCATTCCATATCCCCTCTGTCAAGAGCCTTGATAAGCAGTTCGGCAGATGCCAGATTGGTGGCCAGGGGAATGTTGTAGATATCACACAGACGGACCACGTCGTTTACATCCGGCTCATGTGATTTCGGATTCTGCGGGTCACGTAAAAAGATGACCAAATCCATCTCATTGTGTTCAATCTGAGCTGCCATCTGCTGCATACCGCCCAGATGCCCTGCCAGATATTTGTGAATATTTAGATTAGCCACCTCTTCAATCAGGCGGCCTGTGGTGCCTGTTGCATACAGTGTGTTCTTGCTGAGTATTCCCCTGTATGCGATGCAGAAGTTCTGCATCAGTTTCTTTTTTGCGTCATGTGCAATCAAACCAATTGTCATATTAAATTAACCCTCCTTGGATTAGATATGTCTTGTTTCTCTCTGAAGCCCCACATTGAGCACCAGCCCTATTCCCATAAAAATACTGATTAAAGAACTGCTTCCGAAACTGATGAACGGAAGGGGAAGTCCTGTATTGGGAAAGATGCCTGTGGCAACAGCGATGTTGGCAAATGCCTGGAACGCAATCAGTGTTGCCATGCCCACACAGATAAGGCGGCCGGATAAATCCCTGGCCCGTGCAGCCATCATAAGACATTCATAAATTATTAATAAAAATAAGGCGATGACCACCACACAGCCGATGAAACCCAGCTCCTCGCCGATCACGGCAAAGATGAAGTCCGTCTGCTCCTCTGACAGGAAATTACCGTTCTTGACAGACGCTATGGTGGTGTTGAAAAGCCCTTTGCCTTTTAGCTGGCCTGAACCGATGGCAATGATGGAGTTGTTCTGCTGATAACGGGCCTCTCCGTACTGGTCCGGATAAAACCAGGCCAGGATACGCCCTGCCTGATAATCCTTTATGAATGGAATCATACCGTGAAGCAGCAGGTAAACAAAGGTGGACATAACGGGGATGGTAACAGCCAGTGTTCCCGCAATCCACTTATAGCTTATGCCGCTTGCAAATACAATTCCCAGTACCATTACCATAATCACAAGACAGGTAGACAGATTCGGCTGTTCAAAGATCAATGCCGCCGGAATGGCAAAAAGTACGGCTGCGATGGCCACGGTGCTGACCTGATTAATCTTTTCCTGGTATTTCATGAAATACCAGGAAAAGGTTACGATAAGGCCTATCTTAACAAATTCCGATGGCTGAAGCTGGCCGATGGCCGGAACCTCAATCCACCGCCTGGCGTTGTTCACCACATTGCCCCAAATCAATACGGCCACAAGGCTTGCAATACACAGGCCGTATATGAGAGTACTGAAATTCAGGATTTTATGGTAATCCACCATGGAAAGACCAATGGCCACAGCCAGTCCTATGAACACTCCTAAAAGCTGCTTGTTGACTGCATCCGCGTTCATGTTTGTGGCGCTGCGGATAACCAGCACGCCGATGACATTGAGTACAATCATATAAAATATCAGCCGAAAATTAAAATGTCTGAAATCATAATCCAAAAACATATTTAATATAGCCCCTTGTTCGATATGGAACGAATCGGTATGTTGGCATGAAGCACAGGCAGTGTCCGGCAGCCGCCTTTTTTGGGACTGCCCTCTGTATCCATCTGTATCTGGACTTTGTCCTTTTCTATCTCCATATATTTGGAAATGGCGTGTATCACGTCATCTTTTATCATCAGTATCATCTCCGGTGAGCAGCCTGCCTTATCGGATACCAGCAAAAGCTTTAGCCGCATCTTAGCTGTCTCTCCGGAACGCCTGGTTTGAAACCCCTGGAACCATCTCACCTTGACACCATCCCTTCTATGCTCTCTTAAGTATTCCGCGCAGCCTGGCAAAAAAGGTTTCCGTCTCACCGGGATTTGTCATAGGTATGCTCTCTCCCAGTATCCTGCGGCAGATATCAAGATAAGCCTGTCCGGCCGTAGAGCCCAGTCCCACCAGAGGCTCTCCCTGGTTGGTGGAAATGACGATGTTCTCGTCATCGGGTACTGCTCCGATGATGTGTACTGCCAGAATGTCCGTCACATCGCTTAAGGACATCATGTCTCCCCTGCGGACCATGTCGGCCCGGATCCGGTTGACAATCAAGTCAATCTCGTCTATCTCCGCATGTTCCAGCAGACCGATGATACGGTCCGCGTCGCGGATGGCCGAGACTTCCGGCGTCGTGACCACCAGTGCCCTGTCAGCACCGGCTATGGCATTGTAGAATCCCTGTTCAATGCCTGCGGGACAATCTAACAGTATGTAGTCAAATTCTTCCCTCAGGTCATCAACCAGCTTTATCATCTGCTCCGGATTCACGGACGTCTTGTCCCGTGTCTGGGCCGAAGGCAGAAGGTATAGGTTCGGGTATCTTTTGTCTCTTATCAGGGCCTGCTTCATACGGCAGTTGCCTTCCACCACGTCTACAAGATTGTAGACAATGCGGTTTTCCAGTCCCATGACCACATCCAGGTTGCGCAGGCCGATATCCGTATCAATCAGCACTACACGCTTACCCAGTATAGCCAGTCCTGTTCCCACATTGGCAGAAGTAGTCGTTTTGCCTACCCCGCCTTTTCCAGAAGTAACCACAATGACCTCACTCATAATGAAATCCTCCTGAAAAATACTTTACCTTCCTATTGTACATTAAATTTCGTAAATTTACCAGTATTTTTTTTCGGCATTAAGCAAAATTTAACATATTGTTTAGGAATGTCTTTTTGAGCGGGCGGACCTGGATTTCTCCATCCTCCACAAAAGCAAGCATGGGACCTCTTCCCAGACGCTTGTTCCGCTCATTGAACCGGCTGCTCCTGCTGCCAATCCGGATCTGCAGGGGAGCCATCAGGGAGGCCATGATGACCGCGTCCATGTTGCCGGCAACACCGGCCGTGACCGTGCCTTTGAGGTCGCCCAGTATGATGACATTGCCTTTGGCCGTCACCCGGGCGCCATGCTCCACATCTCCTATGATGATGATACTGGCCTCTGACTCCAGGCAGTCCCCCCGGCGGAGCGTCCCCCGGTAGAACTGCCCTGTCTGGGAGTTCAGTTCCATCAGCTTATCATTCAGTGCTTTCTCACAGCGTTCAATCCGTTCCGCATCCGTGTCCAGAAGACAGAGGACTTCAATCTGTGAGTTCTTCGTAATCGTATCGACAATTGCAAATTCCTGGGCCGCAGTCAGATCCCGGCCCTCCAGGGTCAGGGTCATCTGGACCGAACCCCAGAAACGGGCGCTCTCACTGAACTTTTTCCCGATGGCGTCCAAAAGCTCGCCAAAGGGCAGTTCAGGGTCCAGGATGACAGTCATTCCTGCCTTGCTGCTCTTGATTACAACTGCATTGCGCATACAATCACCTCTTTTGCTGGTTTAGTCACCAATATTTACATTTGATACACCTAATGCACCGGAGCTTTCTATCTGCTCCAGGGTGGTATATTTATAATAATACTCGTACACCTTTTTGCCAAGGGTTGCGGCGTTGGTTCCCGCATAACCGTAAGGAATATTTACAGTCACGGCAATTTCCGGATGGCTGTAAGGCGCAAAGGACACGAAGAAGGCATGGTTGGAGCGGCTCTTGTCCTCCTGGGCTGTTCCGGTTTTGCCCGCCACCTCCACCGGGAGATCGGAGAAAATGCTCTTGGCGGAGCTGTCCGTGATTACCCGGCGCATACCGGTCTGCACTGCGTCCCAGGTGCTGTCAGCCGCGTCCACATGGGAACTTACGGCAGGGGTATAGTCCTTAATCAGGTTCCCGTCAGAGTCGGTAAGTTTATCCAAAAGACTCAGCTCAAATACATTTCCCCGGTTGGCAAGGGCTGCCACATAGCGGGAAAGCTGGACATTGGTGTAGGAATGGGTGCCCTGTCCCATGGCGGAACGCTCCGGGTCCTCCGATGATATCTGGGGCTCGTTCTCGGAAATCTCCACACCTGATGTGTGGTCCAGGCCGAAAAGGGCAGCGTATTTGCGCAGGGTGGCAAGGCCCTGGTCCGGCGAATAGGTGCCGTCCGGCTTCATACAGAGCCTGTGGGCCAGTTCAGCAAAGAAGTAGTTGCAGGAGTTCTGTATGCCCTCCTCGATGTTCTCGCTGTTATGACGGCCGGGCCAGATCCAGCACTTGATAGGCTTGGAAATCTGATCGTATATACCGGTACACTCGATGGTGTCCTGGAGCCCTATCACGCCCTCTTCCAGGGCCGCTACAGCCGTGATGGGCTTAAAGGTGGAGCCCGGTGCCTTCTGGGCCTGGGTCGCGTTGTTGTACAGCGGTCTGGACATATCGTCCTGGAGCTGGCTGAAATAAGCCGCGTCCACGCTGCCTGACATCAGGTTATTGTCATAGCTGGGGTATGTTACCAGGGCCCGTACCTCTCCCGTCTTTACGTCCGTTACCACCACTCCGGCCGTACACGGGTCCAGGGCCAGCTGCGCCGGCGTCAGCTCCAGGTCGGATATCTTCTCCTTGATAAACTGGTAGGTGTAGGTGGAATCCCCCATCTGGAGGGCTGCTATGGCCTGGGCGTCATAAGTCAGGACGCCCTGTGCATAGAGGGCCAGACAGAGCTCACGGCCCGTTATGACCTCGTCATTAATCAGGTAACGGAACATGCGCTTTGTGAATTTATTGTCGCTGCGCAGGGATTCGATGACATGGTCCACCAGCTGGGTGAATATGTCATCGGCATCGGAATATTTGCTGGTCACGTCCAGACGGGTGGTGTCCACCCAGTTTCCCGCGATCCCGCTGTAGATATAATCCCTCAGGCTGATGGTGCCCTCTCTCCACGCCTGGTATTCCGGCGAGGACTGATCAATCTTATCCTTCTGTATGATTCCTACGGAGCCGTCAGACAGATAAGCATAGATATAATTCATATAAGTAGCCATGTCCTTGGGAAGATCGTTCATGGCCAGGGCATGGGAGCTGAGAAGCTCGTTCCGTATCGCCGCAAGTATCTGCTCCCTGGATGCCTCGTATTTGCTGTAAATCTGTTTTTCAATGTCAGACGCCCCCTCCTGGGACATATCCATCAGGGACAGCACATTGTTGTTAATCAGCTGGTAATAGGCGTCCTTCACAGGAATGGGTATCTTGGAAGGGTCATAGGTCTTGTTGGGATCCAAATCATCATACTGGAGATGGTAGCTGATGATACCGGCCAGCTGCTGCTCAATCAGCTTGTAAATGGCAATCTGCAGGTCCCGGTCAATGGTCAGGTATACATCGTCCCCGGCCTTGGCGTCCGTCTTTTCAATGATTTCACGGGGACGTCCCATGTTGTCCACATACATCCTGGAGTAGCCTTTTTCACCCTGAAGCTCCAGCTCCATGGATTTTTCGATTCCGATACGGCCAACGATATCATTGAGATCGTATTTGTCCGGGGCGTCCTCCGGCAGGCCGGCAGCCTCGTCGGACTGATGCCACTGCTCGTTCAGGGTGGACAGCTGGTCCTCCTGAACCTTGCCGGTATAACCGATAATAGGGGCAAAATAGATACTGTCCACATACTTGCGCACATAGGACTGCTCCACTTTGACGCCCTTTAAGTCCGCGGCGTTTTCATTGATTTCCACCATGGTCTCATTGCTGATATTGGTGGCAACGGTGGTGGTCTCGTACTTCTGGTATTCGGTCAGCTTCATGGTGTAGATAATGTTTATCATTCCAAGGGCAATGTTGTCCGGTATGACCAGGGGATTGCCTTTTTCGTCCTTCATCTTATCCAGCTCGTAGTCCACCTTTTTGCGCTCAAATGCCTCTCTGGCTGTGATGTTGGTGGGATACCTGCCCTTTGGGTCGTTGAGGCCGGTGGTGGAAGAAAGACCGTAAAAATTCAGGAAGAAGCGGGTCCTGGCGGAATCAGAGCTGGATGTAAAGAACATCTCGCCGTTCTGGTCAAGGGCAATCTCGAATTTTCCTTCCACGGTCTCCCCGCGCCGGTCCAGTATCCGTACCAGGCGGTACAGCATCTGGTTGCGGGAACTGGGACGGGGATAATCCCCTAAATCCTGTATGGTGACGGAATAAGCCAGCTCATTATAAGCCAGCCGGTTGCCGTTCCTGTCAAAGATGTTGCCCCTGGATCCCGGTGTGGTGACGCTTTTTTCCGTCCTCTGCATATAGGTTTCCTGGTATTCGCTTCCGTCCAGAATCTGCATCTGGAACAGCTTGCCCAACAGCCCGGCAAACATGACGGTAAATATTACGGAAAGCGCAAAGAGCCGTGAGCTGAACAGCTTTTTGAAAAATTCTTTTACTATTTCTAACAGTTCGTCAAACAAGTTTTGTGTCTCTCCTTTTTCCTATATCCTCCACGCGTCTGCTGGCGGAAAGGAACAGCCTGTAAATCAAAAGGGTGGTAACTGCGGTAAATATAATCTCCGGAAGCATGATGTTCCTGAAATAATAAGGAAGGTTCAGACGTCCGCGGATTAAGAAACGGAAGACGTATATATATATGCTGTACCAGATTCCGTTGAAAATGCTGAGTATCAGCGGTAGGGTGATGTAGTCTTCATAGTAGTATTTGGTAAAGATACCGTTGGCATAGCCGATATAAATATATATCAGGGTATAAAAACCAAAGGGCCCGCTGTAGAAAAGATCCAGTAAAAGGCCTGAAAGGACGCCGTAAAACATCCCCGCGTTTTTCCCGTGGATAAAACCAAAGGAAAACGTAAGGATCAAAAGCAGATTGGGCGATGCCGACAAAAACGGAAGCAGGGGAAATACACAGTTCTGCACCGTAAATGCCAGCACGATAAACAATATATTGATAAGTACCTGTTTTATCTTTGCTTGAATCACTGGACAGCCGCCTCTCCTGTATCTTTGATATCCGTAATGATCAGCACTTCCTGCAGGTTATTAAAATCAGCCACCGGAATCAGATAGCCTGACTGGGTCAGGTAATCCGGGTCAATGGAGACATCCGCAGCGTATCCCACCAGGATTCCCGGAAGGAACTTGGTGCTGATGTTGGAGGTAACTATCTGATCGCCGTCCCTGAGGACGGCATCCTTTGAAAAATCCGTAAGCTTGAGACGCCCCTCCTCATAGAGAGTCAGATCTCCTGCCACAATACAGTTATAGGAGGAATCCAGCTTCATGGCACCCACCCGGCTGGAATCGTCTATGATGGAACGCACCGTGGCGTAATTGGCGCCCACATCCGTCACAATACCCACCAGACCGCCGTCGGCCACTACGTTCATGTCCACGGCCACTCCATCGGCGGAACCCTTGTTGATACGGAACACCTGGAACCATTTTTCCGAGTCGCGGGCAATGACCCTGGCCCCGATTTTATCATACTGCATGTAATTCTGGTCCAGCTCGTAGAGCTTCCTTAAGCGGTCCAGCTCAAACTGTTCCGCCTGCAGACGGTTATTGTCCTCTGTGAGCTGTACAATCTGTGTTTTCAGCTCCTCATTTTCCCGCAGCGCGTCTTTTAAGCTGCCGTAATCCTTTAACTCGTTATAGATGCCGGTACCCACTGCGTTGACTCCTGTCTGAATGGGAATCAGAAAATAACCCACACCGGTGCGCAGGGGTTCCATGATGCCGTCCTTCAGGGATGTGATGCAGATGAGCAGCACGCACAGCACCGTAAGTCCTGCCAGAATATATTTACTGCGTTTGGTTTCCATGGATAAACTTCCTCTTACATTAAATTCTCTTCGCGGAAACTGAGATAGCGCCTGTCTCCGATGACAACATGATCGATCAGTGTGATTCCCACCAATTCTCCCGCTTCCTTCAGACGTTTGGTGAGCAGCATGTCCGCTCTGCTGGGGGTGGGATCTCCGCTGGGATGATTGTGAACCAACACCATGGACACGGCCCGGCACCTGAGCCCCTCTATGAGTACTTCCCGGGGCGTCATGACAGATGCGTTTACCGTCCCTCTGGCCATGATTTGATCACGAATCATGGCCTGCTTTGTATTCAGGAACATGACGCGGATTTCCTCCTGCTCCAGATGGCGCATATCTTCCATATAATAGTCAGATATTTCCTCCGGATGCCCAAAGTAAAGGGCGTGCTCGCTGGCCTTCCGCTTCCAGATGCGTTTCGACAGCTCTCCTATACAAAGCAGCTGGACCCCCTTTACCTTCCCCACACCCTTGATTCCCATAAAGTCATCCAGGGAGTGGTGCAAAAGGCCCAGAAGGCCGTCTCCGGGGTTTCCAAGAGCCAGCAGGCTGTCTGCCAGGTTCAGGGAGTTTCCCTCCCTGCTTCCGGTGCGCAGGATGACTGCCAGAAGCTCTGTGTCGGACAGGCTGTCCGGTCCCAGACGCAGACATTTTTTCATAGGGGCGGTCCTTGTGGGGCAAATCCTTAATTCTTATTCTTTCCATCTCTCTCCTAACTACGCACCTCTCCAAGCACAAAGTCAGGAAAATTATATATACCGGTAAATGATGAGTGCCACTGCCACGCCGATGATGCTGGCCATGGTAATCTTGATGGTCAGTCCGAAGGTGATGACCAGGATGCCGAAATTAATTACCAGAGGCGAATCCAGCCCAAAGGATTGTCCGAAATTCAGCCAGTTCAGCCAGGAAATCCCTTCTGCCAGCTGTCCCATAAAGCCCCCCAGGACAATGCCTGCCAGCAGCATGATTAAAAGTATCCAGAAATTCTTGTAATGCATGTGTCTTACCCTCCGGTCAGTCAGGCCAAACCCCTGGGCCGCAGGACCTGGGTTCAGCCTAATTAGTATATATTACCATAAGTTTCCTGGGGTGTCATCTTAAGATTTTCAAAACCCCGTCATCCAACAGCTGCTGCAATGACTTGAGTATTCCCAGCTTGGCGTGGTACCAGGTCAGTCCTCCCTGGAAATATACGGCATAGGGCGGCTTAATGGGGCCGTCAGCTGAGAGCTCAATGGAGGAGCCCTGGACAAAAGCGCCTGCCGCCATAATAACAGGGCTGTCGTATCCCGGCATGTCCCATGGTTCAGGCGTCACGTAGCTGTCCACCGGCGCGGCTGCCTGGATTCCCCTGCAGAAGGATATGACTCCCTCAGGGGTGCCAAAGGTGATGGCCTGGATGATGTCATGACGGGATTCACTGCCGTTCGGCACCACTGCGCAGCCCAGTCGCTCATAAATGCTGGCTGCGAATATGGCGCCCTTCAGTGCTCCCGACACCACAACCGGTGAAAGAAAAAGTCCCTGGTAGAGCTGCTGGTTTAACCCCAGGCTGGCTCCCACCTCCTTACCCAGTCCGGGAGCGCTTAAGCGATAGGAGGCCCGTTCTATACAGTCCTTCCTGCCCACAATATAACCGCCGATGGGAGCCAGTCCGCCGCCGGGATTTTTAATCAGGGAGCCCACAATCATATCCGCCCCCACATCGGTTGGCTCAATGGTTTCCACAAACTCTCCGTAGCAGTTGTCCACCATGCAGATGACGTCCGGTTTTATGTTCTTGATGAAGGAAATCAATTCTCCAATCCGCTTCACAGACAAGGTGGGACGGGCGGCATAGCCCTTAGAACGCTGTATGGTCACCAGCTTTGTCTTTTCATTTAAGGCTGCCGCAATGCCTTCATAGTCAAAGGAACCGTCCTCAAGCAGTTCCACCTGGCGGTAGGACACCCCGTATTCCTTAAGGGATCCAACAGAATCCCTGATTCCGATGACTTCCTCCAGGGTGTCATAGGGCTTGCCCACAGGCGACAAAAGCTCGTCCCCGGGACGCAGGTTGCCAGACAGGGCCACATGAAGGGCGTGGGTGCCGCTCATGAGCTGAGGACGCACAAGGGCGCTCTCGCCGTGGAATACGCTGGCGTACACATCCTCCAGGGTATCACGTCCCAGGTCATTGTAACCGTAGCCGGTGGTGGCTGCAAAGTGGATGTCGCTGACACGGTTGTCCTGCATTCCCTTGATGACCTTCATCTGATTGTATTCCGCCACCGCATCAATGGACTCAAAGCGTTCCTTCAGCGTTTGTTCCGTTTCTGCCGCAAATTCCCTGACTTCCCGTCTGATGCCAAGGCTTTCGTACATCTGGTTCATTTCATTTATATCCATTGGTTTTTAATCCTCCGTTTTCCGGTTTGTTATTGTAGCACGATTCCCTGCTTTGCGCAATCCTCTAATATCCGTTCCAGGACCTTTGAAACATCCCCTCCGAACTCAGGAAGATTCAAAAAACGCACCTCTCTCTCCCGTTTGAACCAGGTAAGCTGGCGTTTTGCAAAATGTCTTGTATCGCGCTTCAGTATATATACAGCCTCCTCCAGGCTGCATCTGCCCTCCAGATAGTCCAGAATCTCCTTATATCCCAGTCCCTGCATGGAGGTATGGCCTCTCCGGCAGCCCATATCCCTCAATGCCTTAACTTCCTCCACCAGTCCCTGCTCCACCATCAGGTCTACCCTGCGGTCAATTCTCTCATAGAGCAGGGCCCGGTCCGTGTTCAGAACATAGTAAAGGAAATTGTAGGGGGATTTCTTTTCCCTCTCCTGCTGGTTATGGAGGGAAATCTTCTCCCCTGTCTGGCGGAAATATTCAATGGCCCGGATGACACGCTTTATATTGTTGGCATGGATTTGAACGGCTGCCTCCGGATCCACCTGGCGGAGCATGGAGTGAAGAAGCCGGGGAGCCCTCTCTCCCTCCCGCTCAGCCAGGGCTTCCAGTTCCCTGCGGACAGGGCTGTCGTCCTCGTTTTCCTTAAAATCAATATCGTACAGCAGGGCCTGTATATAAAAACCGGTTCCTCCGGCAATGACAGGGATACGGCCGTGGCTGTAAATCTCCCTCAGGGCCTCCTTGGCCATCTGCTGGAAGGTGACCACGTTAAAGGGCTCCTGCGGATCCAGCACATCAATGAGATAATGGGGAACGCCGTCCATTTCCATGGGAGTCACCTTGGCTGAGCCGATATCCATGTGTCTGTATACCTGCATGGAATCCGCGCTGATGATTTCCCCGCCAACGGCCTTTGCCAGCCGGATGGAAAGGGCGGTCTTTCCCACTGCCGTGGGTCCTGTGAGGACAATGAGCGGCTGCTTCATATGATAAAGGCTCCTTTCAGACAATGCGTTTGAATTTTTTCTCCAGCTCATACTTGCTCATGGAGATGATGGTAGGCCTGCCGTGAGGGCAGGCATAGGGGTTTTCCAGGTCCAGAAGCTGGTCAATGAGCACATTGGCCTCCTGGAAGGACATGGTATGATGTCCTTTGACAGCTGCCTTGCAGGACATGGAGGCCACCTTTTCATAGATGATGTCCGGGTTATGTACAGACATATCCTCCGAAAGCCCGTCGATCATCTCTGTCAGCAGTTCCTTCTTGGCAATGGAAAACAGGTTGGCAGGCACGCCGCGCACCGCGTATTCCCTGCCGCCAAAGGGTTCTATCTCAAAACCGATTCCCGTGAAATAATCCATATATTTCTCCAGGAGAAGTTCTTCGTTCATGTTCAGTGTAAGGATAATGGGCGGGTCCACCATCTGCATGTCGTACTGCCTTGTCTTTAAGGACTTGATGGTATTCTCATAGAGCACCTTTTCATGGGCAGCATGCTGGTCAATGATGAACAGCTGTTCATTGTACTCCACCATCCAGTAGGTGTCAAACAGCTGGCCGATAAGCTTGTGCTTCAGCCTGGCCTTGGGGTCCAAAAGCTTGCCGTCAAACAGGTCCAGCTGTTCCGGCCCGGCGGTGCAGCCGGCTGTACCGGCTCCTGTATGGGCAGAAGCGGTACCGGTTGTGTCTGAATTCCCGGTCATACCGGGTTCCGGATGACTGGGGACTGTCTGACTGGAGTCTGTCTGACTGGGCGCTGTCTGGCCGGAAGCTGGCCCGCCGGCCCCAATATCCTTCCCGGCAGAAACCGTGTTCTCCGTTTGATGGGGATTAACTGCGGCCGGGGAGACTGAACGTTTTTCCTGTTCCTTTCTTCTCTCCTTCAGCCAGTCAGGCATCAGCTCATTGACAAAGGATGGCCTGGGCGGGGCTGACTGGGTGTAAACTGAACCAGCGCCGGAGGACGGGCCGCCGTTCTGTACCTGGACGGGGCTGCCGGAGGTTTTCTGGCTTAGGTTCTCCCGCCTGCGCACCTCGAACGGCTCCGGGCGGGGAGCCAGCTTCTCTGCCAGCTGCCTGGCCTCCTTTTCCTGTTTTGCCTCCAGGCTGACCTGGGGGATCAGCTCCTTGTGGGCCAGGGCATTGCTGACAGCCCTTAACACTGCATGGTACACCTTTTCCCCGTCGGCAAAGCGCAGTTCCATCTTGGTGGGATGCACATTTATGTCCAGGGTGTCCGGCTCAATATGGAAATGCAGCATGGTAAAGGGGTACTTGTGCTGCATCATATAGGGTTTATATGCCTCCTCAATGGCCTTGGATATAATGGAACTCTTGATGTAACGGCCATTGATGAAATAATTTTCATAATTCCGGTTGGACCTGGCTATGACCGGCTTGCCTGTAAATCCGGTGACTGTAATCCAGTCCTCATTGATTTCCACCGGGAGAAGGTTTCCCGCAATCTCCCGTCCGAATACAGTATATATCAGGTCCTTCAGGTTGTGGTTTCCTGAGGTGTAGAGCTTATTTTGATTGTTCTGTATGAAGCGGATGGAAATATCCGGGTGGGAAAGGGCAATCTTTTCCACCAGGGCCGCCACATGGGCGCCCTCTGTCATGGGTGTCTTAAGGAATTTCTTCCTCGCAGGCGTGTTGTAAAACAGGTTTCGGGCAATGATGGTGGTACCATCAGGGGCGCCTATTTCCTCCAGCCCCTTCTCAACCCCGCCTTCAATCTGGTACCGGGAACCGGTAAGGCTGTCCCCCGTCTTTGTAATCAGCTCCACCTGGGCCACGGCCGCTATGCTGGCCAGGGCCTCGCCGCGGAAACCCAGGGAGGAAATGGTGAATAAATCCTCCACTGTCTTGATTTTGCTTGTGGCGTGGCGCAGGAATGCCAGGGGTATTTCCTCCTTTGGGATGCCCATCCGTTGTCGGTGACGCGAATCATGGAACAGCCGCCGTCCTTGATTTTCCACGGTTACGGCGGTGGCATGGGCGTCAACGGCATTTTCCAGCAGCTCCTTCACTACGGAAGCAGGCCGCTCAATGACCTCGCCGGCTGCAATTTTGTTGATGGTGCTTTGGTCTAAAACAGTTATGTTGGCCATATTTAAGTTCCTTTCTGTCTGTTCTCAGCCAAAAAGTATCTCTAAAAGCCGGCCCCAATCTTAGATGGCAGGGCCGGCTTTATCAGTTGCTTTTTACAGGTATATAATCCCTGACCTGTATCTACTTTACCGACTTGCCGGAACGTTCGGAAAGGAACGTGCGCAGGCCGTTTATGCAGACAGCGCCCATCTGTCTCTTATCCAGAAGATAGCCGCCATGGTCCATGGTATATAACACCAGGCACTGCTGTGTCTCGCATATGTGGGATATCTGGCTGTATGCGTGTACTGCCCTGCATCCGGTTGGAACAGTCTGAATTAAAGAGGCCGCTGCGGATAAAGCCCGGCCCCATGGTGCGGACCAGATACGCCAGAATCAGGAAGAGGGTCTTCTGTTATCATATCAGATTCCTTTTCCTTGCTGCACCGGCGGCCTTCCGCCCCAATACTGCATTACATGATGCAGCACTGTTTATCCCCTCTCTTTATATACAACAAAACCAGATAAAACACAAGCCCTTTTTACAGAACCATGGGCCTTTGAACCATGGGTCTTACCAGGTTATGGGCACTACAAATCCATAAGTCCCTCCAGAACATGGACCTCCATGCGTCCCTGCTCCAGGTCCACATTCAGAATACAGTCACCGATGGCGGGAAGCATCAGTTCCTTTCCGTCCTTCATGGCAACCACATATACATCATTGGCCCCTGTTTCCAGCACATCCTTAAGGGTTCCCAGCTCCGCGCCCTGGTCCGATACCACAGTAAGTCCAATCAGGTCCGTGATAAAGTATTCATCGGGCTCCAGGTCCACGGCCTGATCCCTGGTTATCAGCAGGTCCCTGGATTTATATTTTTCTATTTCATTTATATTGTCATATCCCCTGAATTTAAGGATGACCATGTTCTTGAAGAATTTCACATGTTCGATTTCCATGGGAATATGCTCTTTTCCTGTGTCAAGGATGACTTCCTTCAGCTCTTTGAAACGCTTGGCGTCATCTGTGGTGGGGAATACCTTTACTTCCCCTTTGATTCCGTGGGCGGAGGTTATGACTCCCACTCTCAGCATGTTTTCCATACACCTGTCACCTTTCTGTGATAAGTAATTTTACGGATAAATGTTCCGGGACAATATTCCCGGGCAATAAATGAACCGCCAGCCCTGCGGCCAGCGGTCCTTCATTGTCTGCGTACTGAATCCTGCTTACTGAATCTCAACGATTACTTTCTTGTCTTCCTTGGATGCAGCGGCCTTGACAACGGAACGGATTGCCTTTGCAATCCTGCCCTGCTTGCCGATGACCTTGCCCATGTCGGCAGGAGACACCTTAAGCTCAATCAGGGTGTCCTCGCCCTTCATTGATTCGGTAACAACAACTTCTTCTGGGTTATCGACCAGTGCTTTCGCAATCACTTCGACTAATTCCTTCATCTTAACACCTCATTGTCAACTACTGAATGCCGGCGATTTTTAAGAGCTTTCCTACGGTCTCAGTTGGCTGTGCACCTGTTGCTAACCACTTCTTAGCTGCTTCCTCGTCAAATTTGATGACACTTGGTTCCCTGGTTGGGTCATAAGTGCCGATTTCCGCGATGAATTTGCCATCCCTTGGGGATCTGGAATCAGCAACTACGATTCTATAGAAAGGAGCCTTCTTCTGTCCCATTCTTCTTAATCTCATCTTTACTGCCATGTGATTTCACCTCCTTGTGAATTGTTCTTATATTAGACATACAGGAGTATTCCTGTTTGACTAGCCTGGTCTGCGGATTGTGGTATCAGCATTCTGTGTCCTAAAAGGGCATCTTCATCTTGCCGCCCAGCAGTCCTCCCAGACCGCCGAATCCGCCTTTTCGCTTGCCGCCGCCCATAAGGCCCGGCATCTGCTTCATCATTTTCTTCATCTGGTCAAACTGTTTTACCAGACGGTTGACCTCGCTGACCTCCACACCGGCGCCTTTTGCAATGCGCTGTTTCCTGGAAGGGTTTATGAGGTTTGGATTGGCCCTCTCCTCCTTTGTCATGGAGAGGATGATGGACTCTACTCTGTGCATGGATTTTTCACCTTCATCCATATCCACACCGGACAGCTGGTTTCCCATACCCGGCATCATGGAAAGAATACTTCCCATACCGCCCATCTTTTTAATCTGCTGCATCTGGGTCAGAAAATCATTGTAATCAAATTCCGCCTTGCGCAGCTTCTGGCTCAGCTCCTTGGCCTGTTCCTCATCCACCTCGGCAGCCGCTTTCTCAATCAGGGACTGGATATCGCCCATTCCCAGGATTCTGGAAGCCATTCTGTCCGGGTAGAACTGTTCCAGATCAGACAGCTTCTCGCCCATACCAACATATAGAATCGGTTTACCTGTGACTGCGCGGATGGAAAGGGCCGCGCCGCCTCTGGTATCGCCATCCAGCTTTGTGAGGATGACACCGTCAATACCTATCTTAT
>ENA-OQCB01000319-OQCB01000319.1-human-gut-metagenome-genome-assembly--contig:-NODE-319-length-22800-cov-4.695585_pt1 | contig 22800 bp, 19 predicted proteins | sample MGYA00242493_ERZ504568 | MGnify/ENA primary metagenome ERZ504568 (study PRJEB26092, sample SAMD00036229) | human gut metagenome | host: Homo sapiens | study: EMG produced TPA metagenomics assembly of...
TGTTGCGAAGGCCGTTCCGGCTCCGTACAGAAGAAAAGAAGCTCCTAAGACTAATGGCTTCCATGATACAACATTTCTCATACAAATTTAGAATTTAAGGTATAATAAAATAAAAAACACAGACTTTAACAAAATGAATTCACTACTCTCTCATACCTCTAAGGTATATTACATCTGTTTACATCTTAAAATAAGTAAACATCACTCTCTTCTTTTCAACTTCTTTTGTGTAGCTTCTTCATTATCATGGTTTTAATTATGAAAATCACTTCTTGTTTTTTCATGATATTAAAAAAACGACTAGTTGAAACGATCGTTTCATTTAGTCGTTTGTAAAGATATGTCTTTTTTTGACACATGCAACTTTTTGTTCATTTTTTTATTTTATCTTATTGCTAATGGGAAAGATAACCTTTTCTTCCCACAAAAAAGCTCTTCTTTTTCAAATCCTCTTTCCCCCTTCTCGAAAACGCAAGATTTAAACGATCGTTTCAACTAGTCGTTTTATGAAAAAACATTTAGACCATAAGTATTATAGATGAGTAATAGCTACAAGCTGTGATGTTGTGTCTATATGAAAAAATCAAATTGTTAAGTAGATTGTGTTTTTTGATTTATACCTTAAATTCTAATTTTATGAGTAATGTAGTATTTTGGAGACAGGTGTTTCTGGGAGCCTCTTTATTCCTTTGCGGCGGATATCCCATCATCGCTGCGGAAGTTGGCGATTTAACACCAAACGTAGGAACTCGTAGCCTACAACAAGATGGACGTAGAGTCATTTGTGCTATTTCAGACAAAGCCGGACCAATTGTAGGGGCAAATGTCCTTGTTAAAGGAACCACTATCGGAAATATCTCCGATATGGACGGACGTGTTATTTTAGAAGGTGTGCCTAGTAATGCGATTTTAGTTGTGTCTTACATTGGCTATGTCAGTCAAGAAATTCCTTTAAAAAGTAGTCAGACGAATGTGAGGATTCAATTGGTGGAAGATACTCAAGCTTTGGATGAAGTGGTAGTAGTTGGATATGGTACGCAATCGAAGAAGGACATTACCGGTTCTGTGGCTGTTGTCGCTACGGATGAGTTAAAAGAGACTCCGGTGGCGACTTTCGCCGAGGCTTTGCAAGGAAAAGCATCCGGTGTGTATATCTCTAATTCCGGAGGTCCCAGCGGTGAGACTACGATCCGTATTCGTGGTGTGGGTTCTCTTAATAGTTCAGACCCGTTGATTGTTGTGGATGGTGTATCCGGGGTGGATATCAGTTCCGTAAACCCGAATGATATTGAGTCTATGCAAGTGTTGAAGGATGCTTCAGCTACCGCTATTTATGGTGCACAAGGTGCGAATGGCGTAATTATCATTACGACGAAGCAGGGTACGCGTGCTGATCGTGTTCGTGTCTCTTATAATGGATATTTTGGTGTCGCTAAGATGGCTAACAGCGGTTATGATTTGTTGAACGGTTGGGAATCGATGGAATTCGAGGAATTAGGACAGCAGAATCTGTATAACTATCGTGGTTTGGCAACCTCTCATCCTCAATTCGGGCAAATCGCCGCTACGGGTGGTAAAGGTATTTCGATGCCTTATGCGATTAAGCCGGCCGGTTATAGCGAACAGCAGATTATTGATATGTATGGGAGCGTAGAGGCTTGGGAAAAGTCGTATGTAGACGATGGAAGCAGCTCTTGGGCCCGATCCGCATATTATCAGATGTTGGCCGACGGTTATTCCGATGCGGAGGCTCGTAAGGGTACCAATTGGTACGATGAGATTGTACAGACCGGAAAGATCCAAGATCACCAGATCTCTTTGGTGGGTGGTGGCGAGAAAGCTACTTATTCTGTCTCTTTGGGTTATACAAATCGAGAGGGTACGATCCAGAATTCTTATTTCAAACGTTACTCTTTACGTACGAATACGACCTATAATCCTAATAAGTATTTCACGATGGGCCAAAATACGAACCTTGCCGCTATGGAAACGGGAGGAGAGTCTGGTCGTCAAGGAGACGCGAACACGTTCGCTAAGACTTATACCATGAATTCGTGGGTACCTATATATAATGTAGGAGGTGATTATACGGGATCCGTGGCACCTAATGCGGGCCGTGATATTTCCGCCGTGCATCAGGTAGCTATGAATGAGAATGATTGGACACGCATGTTTCATGGACAGACTGCGGTTTTTGCCGAGCTTTCCAATCCTTGGATCGAAGGTCTGAAGCTTCGTTCTCAGTTTAGCGCTCGCTTGAATGGTATGTGGAGTTTGGAGATGACCGAACGTCAAAATATGGCGAACAAAGAGGCTTCTGCCAACAATACATTGACTGAGACGGGCAACTGGCGTTTGAACTGGCAGTGGACAAATACGGCTACTTATACCAAGAAGATTCATGAAGATCATAATATTACCGTTGTTTTGGGTACGGAGGCTATCAAACAAGGTGTCGGCCGTTATATGCAAGGAACCCGTATCGATTACATCTTCGAGAGCGATCCGAATACTTGGACGCTGGATAATGGTTCTTCTTCTAATATAGGTAACTCTAGCCGTTATCAAAGAAAAGTGACTATGTTCGGCCTTTTCGGACGTGCGGACTATTCTTATAAGGGTAAATATTTGGCGACATTCACGATTCGCCGCGACGCTTCTTCCAAGTTTGGTTCCAAGAACCGTTGGGGTAACTTCCCTTCCGCCTCCTTGGGATGGCGTATGTCTGACGAGAAATTTATGGAGCCTACCCGGAAATGGTTGGATGACTTTAAGCTGCGTGCCGGTTATGGTACGACCGGTAATTCGAATATTGGTTCTTACAACTATGCGTTCCAGTATGGTACGGGAAATTATTATATGTATCCTATCACGGGATCGGATTCAGAGACTTCTCCCGGTTATGTGCTCTCGAACTTGGGTGACTCGGACGCTAAATGGGAAACCACAAAAATGTTTAATATAGGTTTCGACCTTACGGCTTTGAGTAACCGATTGACCGCCGGATTTGACTTTTATGTAAAGAATACCTCAGACTTGCTTGTGCCTGCTAACTGGTCTGCGCTGGTTGGTAACGCATCAAAGCCTAGTATCAATATCGGTGATATGAAGAACAGAGGTATTGATTTGTCCATTGGATGGAGGGACAAAGTTGGCGAGTTCGGTTATAACATCACGGCTAACATCTCAAGATACAAGAATGAGGTTACCCGGTTGGGATCTTCTGATTTGTTCAATGATACTCGTTTGAGCAAGGTGAATATTACTACGGTGGGCCAACCTGTCGGAATGTTCTACGGGTATCAGATTGATGGTATTTATCAAAATGAGCAAGATGTTATTTCCTCGGGCGTTCTGCCTTATGGTGTGGCTACGGAAAACGATTTGGTCGCTTCCGCATGGGTAGGCCGATATAAGATGAAAGACGTGAACAACGATGGTAAGATCGATGCGGATGACCGTACGATTATCGGTAATCCTCATCCTGATTTGACCGGAGGTTTCAATATCTCTTTGACTTGGAGAGATTTTGATCTAAGTACTTACATGTATTACTCGATTGGAAATGATTTGTACAAACACTACGAGTACTATACGATGTTTGGAAACTTGCAGTCTAATTATTCGAAAGATCGTTTGGCGAAATCTTGGGATCCGGTGAATAATCCGAACGGTATTTATCCTTTGTGGACAACGACCTCGACCGAGGGCCCCGAGGCTGGTAACGAATCGAACTCCAATTATGTGCAAGATGGTTCTTATCTTCGGATGCAGACGTTGACTTTGGGGTATTCATTGCCTAAGAAGTTGCTGAAGAAGATCGGTTTCGAGAAGATACGTGTATACGGCCAGATCAGTAACGTGTTTACGATAACCGGTTATGATGGATTGGATCCGGAGGTTCGTTCGCATACTTCGTTCGAGAACGAATATGTATCAAGCGATATGAATAAAGGTATCGATTATGGATCTTATGGTATGCCTCGTCAGTTCTTGATGGGTGTGAATGTGACATTCTAACGTATGTGCTTTATAAACGATTAATTTGAATTCATTATGAAAAAAGTTCTTATATATTTTGCGATGGCGGTGGTTCTTGCGTTAGGCAGCACATCTTGTTCCGATTTCTTGGAAATCGAACCTGTAGGTGCGGTTAATGAAACCAATTTAACGGATCAGGAAGGTATTAATTATCTTCTTACCGGCATGTATTCAGCGTTAAATATTCCGGCGGCTACGACGAACTCTTATTTTGGGGCAAGCTTGACGAACTATACGTATGGTGATGTGATGGGCGGTGACGCTAATAAGGGGTCAACGGCTGCGGACCAATCGGACTTCACGTTGTTGGAGACTTTTAGCTTTACGACCGATAATTCCTATATCAAGCGTAAATGGGTGGCAGTATACGATGCGGTGGCTCGTGCTAATAATGTCATGCATTTGGCCGGTTTGATTAAAGATGAGCTTTCCGCTATACCGGGACAGGAGAAAGATTTTTATACCGAGGCCATAGCCCAAGCTCGTTTCATGCGTGGTTTTTATTTGTTTGAGGGTATCAAGAATTTTGGGGCGGCTATTCCTTATGTATCTTTGGAGGATTATGAGTCGTCCGTGAACCCACTGATATCGAATGTGGATGAGAGCGGTAACTATATTTATATTTGGGAACAGGTGGCTGAAGATTTGCAGTATGCTTATGATAATCTTCCCGGCGCATGGCCGGAAGAGCCCGGTCGTGCCAACAAATGGGCGGCTGGAGCGTTTTTGGCGAAACTGAGAATATTCCAGTCTTCTCCCTATAATGGAACGAATGGAACCTCCAACAAATGGACGGAGGCTAAATCGATTTTAGAAACGGTTATCGCTAATGGTACGGATAGCAAGGGCACGAAATATACCTTGACCCCGAGTTATGAGACGCTTTACACGGCGGGCGAGAGCGACTGGACGGGCGAGTCTGTGTTTGACGTCCAGATGGCAATCTCCGGTACGCAGTATTATACCAACGCGATCAATGGTAACTCTCATATCTCATTGTCTGGCAAGATTGGTTCCGGCTGGGGATTCTACCAGCCTTCTTATGACTTGGTGAATGCGCATATGGTGGATGAGAATGGATTGCCTTATCTCGATAAGTCGTATCAAAGCAAAACCTCGGTTACGACAATTGATGGCGATAATGTACCTCATACGGATTTGACGGTTTATACGGATCCTCGGGTTGACGTATCTGCGGGTCGTTTCAATGTCCCCTATATGGATTGGGATATACCGGTTACTATCGATGGCTGGATTCGTGATTTGGCGAATGGCGGTCCGTTCTTGAATAAGAAGAACCTGCCGAAAAAGGCGGATAAGGGAGGCTTGAGCTTGACTACAACCGGTGGCTCAACTGCCAAGAACTTCCACTTGATGCGTGTAGCTGAGCTTTACCTGCTTTATGCTGAGGCTTGTATAGAAACGGGTGATATCAATACTGCCAGAGAATATATCAACAAAGTTCGCGCACGTGCCGCACAAAGTTGTATCATGGCTGCCGACGCGAATAACAATATGGCTTTAACTTCTTCTCCATATGTATTGGAGGATAAGGTGAGCGGAAATACCATTGCTAATACGGCGGCTAATTATCGCATCGGCTTGTATCCCGCGAGTGGCTGGACAGTGGATAAGGCGATAAAAGCCTTGCGTTTCGAGCGTAGGATCGAGTTGGCGATGGAGGGGCATCATTGGTATGATCTTGTGCGCTGGAATGCGGCTTCTGAGGAGCTGGGTAATAAAGGTTCGGGCTTCTTGGCTTATGAAAAGAGATATTTGCTGAAGTACCAATCGGCTACGTATCCGGATAGATTAGTGACACTTCCGATCCCTAACGATGAAATTGTCACCATGGAAGGCGTATTAGTCCAGAATGAGAACTGGAAATAAATTGTAGGTTGATAATCATTGTGGGCCGGGCATGTGATATGTCCGGCCTTTTGTATATTTGTACCGTGAATTCAACAACCCGGTGAGGTTCGGTGTTCTTAAGATAAACAATAAATGAGGATCATTATGAGATTGGTGTATATTTATCATAGCGGATTCGCTTTGGAAGCGGATGGCTTTTCGATCTTGATCGATTATTTCAAGGATAGCGATCCGGACCCGGCCAAGGGATACGTGCGTAGCGAACTCTTGAAGCGTGCGGGCACATTATATATATTAGCGTCGCATTTCCATCCGGATCATTTTAATCCGGAAGTATTGAAATGGAAAGAGCAGAAGCCGGATATCAAATATATCTTTTCCAAGGATATATTGAAGCGTCGGAGGGCCAAGGCTGATGATGCTATTTATTTGAAGAAGGGGGATGCCTATCAAGATGAACTTCTGACCATCAAGGCATTTGGTTCCACGGATGTGGGGATCTCTTTCCTGATAGAGACAGAAGGCAGACGGATCTTCCATGCCGGCGACTTGAATAATTGGCATTGGAAAGACGAGGGCTCGATGAGATCCGTTTTATCCTGGAAACTGCCGATCTGAACCGGAGAGCGGCCGAGGCTTCCCTGAAGGGGAATTTCGGACATACGGTTAGCAAGACTGTTTCCGGTGCATACGGACGTAAATATATGGGCGACTCTGCCTATACCCATATGCTGGCAATGACGGCCGCCGCCTGCGATGCCCGTATGGATGGCGCCATGATCCCGGTGATGAGTAACTCCGGCAGTGGGAACCAGGGGATTGCAGCGACACTTCCCGTTCTTTCTTTTGCAGAAGATATCGAATGTACGGAAGAACAGTTGATCCGTGCCCTGATGCTAAGCCATCTGATGGTCATCTATATCAAGCAAAGCCTGGGACGCCTGTCCGCCCTTTGCGGTTGTGTGGTGGCTGCCACGGGAGCCAGTTGTGGCATTACCTATCTGATGGGGGGCGATAAAGTGAAGATTTCCTATGCGATCAAGAATATGATCGGCAATATTACTGGTATGATATGCGACGGGGCAAAACCCAGTTGCGCCATGAAAGTTTCCAGTGGTGTTTCGACTGCTATGTTGTCCGCGCTGATGGCAATGGAAAACAAGGTGGTGACTCCGGTTGAGGGCATTATCGACGAGGATGTCGATAAGTCGATCATCAATCTGACTTCTATCGGTTCCAAAGGTATGGAAGCCACGGATAAGCTGGTGTTGGACATTATGACTGGAAAATCCTGCTAACGAATAAAAACAATTCGGGTGTGTAAGAATTGTGGAATTTTTACACACCTTACTCAATCCTTTCCACACTTTCCACACTTTTCCTATTTTCCCTCAAAATAATTTATACTGATTTTATACTCTTGTTTATCAGGAGCTTGTAGAAGATGTGCATCAGCTTTCCCATTTCTGGCACGTCCTTTGCAACTTATTTATCAGAATTAGATATTATCCTTCCCGAGATATTGTTTTCTGATTAGATATTTGATTAGAAAAAAGCTTATTCGATTTTAAATCCGCTTCGCCTGTGAAGGTAAAAGCGGATTTTTTTAATTTAGAACCATTTGATCTTTCTGAAAATGAAGAACGATAAGGCCGATAACGTGATGGAGATCATGACGATGATGGCGAAACCGTGTGGCATGTTCTCTCCGTAGATCGGGACGTTCATACCGTAGAAACTGGCGATGAGGGTGGGAACCATCAGGATGATGGAGATGGAGGTCATGCGCTTCATGATGGTGTTCACGTTGTTGGAGATGATGGAGGCGAATGCGTCCATCGTGCCGGTCAGGATATCGCTATAGATATTGACTGTGAGGTGCGCCTGCTTTAACTCTGTTTCCACATCTTCCACCAGTTCGTTGTCCATATAAACCGGTTCCTGGAAGATGCTTTGCAGTTTGGTGAGCATCACTTCATTACCACGGATGGAGGTGTTGAAGTAAACCATGCTCTTTTCCAGTTTCATCAGGCGAAGCAAGTCTTCATTGCGGATACTTTTTTCCAGGGCTTTTTCGGCATGCGCCACTTCATTGTTGATTTGTTTCAGATATTTCAGGAACCATACGGCGGACGAATGGATCAACCGCAGGATCAGGTCGTATTTGTGACGTACGACGACCTCTTTGCGGCGGGTGTACCGGATAAAGTCCGGTATCAGTTCCGTCTTATAATAGCAAACGGATATGATGATTTCATTGTTCGTCATAATCCCCAGGGGGATAGTCGTGAAAGGAATACCCTGTTCCTGGCTTTGTACTGGAATTCGAATGATAGTCAATAACCAATTTCCTTCATATTCGATACGCGGACGTTCGTCCGTATCGGCTATATCGCTCAAGAAAGATTCGGGAACATTGAATTGGTTTGTCAGGTAATGGATATCCTCCGGTGTAGGGCATTCTACATTGATCCAGCTATTTGGAAGCCATTGGTCTTTTTCCACAAAGCCGGCTTCACAATAAAGAAAAGTTCTCATTATTGCCTCCTTTCGTTTTTGTCAACGTACAGAGACCTTGCTGTCTGCCCCTGCGCGTTACTTGTTACTTATTGTTTCTATTTCTCGCGGAATACTGTCGTCCATAATTTATCATTACTTTTTACGGCTGCAAAGATAGAAAAATCCGGTAATAAATATGTATTGGAAGCGGATTTTTGTCAAGTTCGTGAGACTGCATATCTGCGATAACGGTAATAAGCGATACCCACCAAATCAGCCAGGAACCAACCGATAGGAATAGACCACCAAATACCGGTAACTCCTATGGAAGGAATGGATGCCAGCCAATAGGAAAGGACGACACGTGTACCTAAAGACAGAATGGTAAGCACGACGGACATTCCCGGCATACGGATGGCCCGGTAATAACCATAAAGGAGGAACAAGATTCCGATGCCTAAATAAAAAGTCCCTTCAATGCGCAGGTATTCTGTTCCGATGCGAAGTATCTCAGCTTCATCCGGACGGACGAAAATAAGCATCAACGGCTTGGCAAAAAAGAAAACCAACAGCGAGATGACAAGAGAAAAGACGATCGTTATAAGAAATGCGCTGCGTACTCCCCGGCGGATACGATCCCCTTTTCGCGCCCCAAAATTCTGGGCGACGAAGGTGGAAAAAGCATTCCCGAATTCCTGAACAGGCATATAGGCGAAAGAGTCGATCTTGACTGCTGCGGCGAATGCGGCCATGACAGCCGTACCAAAACTATTTACCAACCCTTGCACCATCAATATTCCGAAATTCATCACGGATTGTTGGACGCAAGTCAGTGTGGAGAAAGAAGTGATTTCTTTCAGGCTGGAACGGTCGAAGCGCATATCTTTCCGGTGTAATCGTAGTTCGGGGCGGGTTGTATAGGTGTACAGCAAGATACCGGATGCCGCCATTCCCTGTGCGATGACCGTTGCGACTGCCGCTCCTTCGATGCCTTGATCCAAGACAAGAATAAGAAACAAATCAAGCCCGATATTCAAAACGACTGACACGGCCAGGAACCATAAAGGTGTCACGGAATCACCTACGGCCCGAAGTAATGCCGCATAAAAATTATACAGGAAAGTAAAGGCTATTCCCCAGAAAATGATCCATAGATAGTTACGCATCAACGGATAAACATCATAGGGGACTTGCAACCATCGCAAAATCGGATCGAGCCACAGGAACACAGCTACATTCAGCAGAACGGTCACCGTGCCGATCAACAAGAAGGAAACATAAATGCTACGTCGCAGGGCGGGGAGGTCACCGGCTCCGTATTGCAGTGAGAAAACCGTACCGCTCCCCATCGACAAACCCAGCAGGATAGAGATCAGGAAAACCATCAAGGTATAGGCGGAACCGACCGCAGCCAGCGCATTTGAGCCGATACATTGTCCTACGATCAGTGTGTCGGCTATGTTATAGCATTGTTGCAAAAGCGATCCTGCCAGCATCGGCAATGTGAATTGTAGCAGGGTGGTGGTTATACCTCCTTGTGTAAGGTCTCCTTTCCGTAACATTGTCAGCTCTTTTTTATCCGTATAATTTTGTATGAGTTTGCAAAAATACGAATTTAATCAGATAACCATTCCTTCGGATCTCCGTAACTCCGCCGGAATGGTGAAGAGCTTTTGTTTGGTGGCAGAATGAATCCCTAATCGAGCATCAAGCTCATATAAGCTTCCCGGCTCTGGTAGTCGAGTAACAGGCGGGTAAGAGATTGAGTGTCCATTTCCTTCAGTTCACCGATATTGAGAACGGAGTTTTCGTGGGTGGAAGCCCAGTGATGGATGAGGCGGTCACGATCCAGGACACGTGCCATACCTAAGGGGAAAGTTCCTGGTCCGGCGAAAGGAGTGCGGTAGATAGCCTTTTCCACTTTGTTCTGGATTGTCGCCTCCTGTAAGAGCAGGTTCTTGATGTTGTCGTTGTCATACATCAATTCTTTGACATAAATATGGTCACCGGCAGGATGGAAAAAGATCATTCCGATCGGATCGTTCTGAACTGTTCAAGGCTGTCAGCATCTGCCCGCCGGACATCTGCAGATCGCGCAGGATAGTGACGAAATCGTCATAACCGTGCAGCACATAGCAAGTGCGTTCCCGCTGTTTCTTATTGAAGAAATTGTAGAGAGACTCCATCGAAGGGACTTCGGGCGGTACAACCAAAATACCCTGTTCCCAAGCTGTTTCAATAGGCCGGATATATGTCTCTTCCGAATAGTCGAAAGCCTCCGTATATCCTAAATCGCGATAATAGTCGAACAGCCATGGATCGGCCGGGATAATGACTGTCAAGGCTACTTTCCGGCTTTCCATCACTTCGAATGCCTTCTGTATCAGTTGGCGCATAAACCCCTGACCACGTTCGGAAGGAAGGGTACAGGCTCCATATATATAGCTTACGGATATCTCCGTCCCGTAGTAAGTCATGACATACGGAAGCATTTGAAGGGCGGAAACGATTTTTCCGTCTTTCTCTATAAACAGGGCGTTTTCTTTTTTGTAGACCCGGTCGAAGAACAGTTTGATAAATTCTTCACTGTCGTCGAAAGAGGTACGCCACAGGTCGATCAATTGAGGTTTGTTGTTATCCATCGTTCAATATTATTTTGCAGGTTTCTTTATTGCTGCGGATTTTTCCAATAGGATGAACGGGTTATACGAAAGTTTAGCCTGACGTAGACCGGGAATACCCAAGTCTTCCTCCCGGTTCATATAGGTATATTTCTCCGGAAGGTGGGAGGCGAATTCTTTGTTGATAACAGCATAAGCCCCCTCATAGTTCACATTCGCCTTTTCGACATGGACGCCGAAAGTGTCGTGGTTGATCGGGGCGCCGAAGGTGAAAGCGACAATTTCGTGGTCTACGCAAATGGCTCCTCCAATAAGTCCCAATTCGTTGTAATGGTTCAAGGCGTAGAGGATGGAGCGGCGTTCGTCGTTCAGATCCTCCTCGTCATTATCTTCCCGGTTGGCTTTGTACCATTTGCATTCGAGCTGGAGGCACTCGGGAACCAGTTCGGGTGTGATAGGGATATATTTGTAATCAAATTTCTTATTGAAGTTGTTGATATGATTGCGTTTCGCCTGGTATTTCTTTCCTTTCAGGCTTGCCAGGTCTTCACGCAAATAGATGTAATCGAAATAATCTCGTTCGGGAATGTAGAAAAATCCTCCGGGGATTGCTTTTTCGAGTTCTTCTTTGGCATCGGGCGTTACGCCTAACATACAGAGCGGGTGGCCCTGTTCGAGCGAATCGGCTTCCAACAGGTCGATTGCCTGTTTCAGGTTGCCCTGACCCGTAGGTGTCATATAAGCGACTCTTGTTTTGTTTTCGATCCAGAAACGGATCAGCAGGCTGCCGTCGACAATGGCAAACTCGCTGTCGTATAGGAATCGCCAACTACAGATGTTGGCAAATGAATAATCGCAATTCTTGTAATTGCTCGGTATCGTAAAGGATGTTATAATATCTTTATCTTCGATTCCGATTGGTTTGAACGGTATCTTCATCTTTTTCTTTTTTGGTGTGCAAATATAAAACTAATAAATATCAGTGAATGTTTAGAACGGAAATAATAATGGCAATATGAAGATCATGACGATTCCCATGATGATTTGCAAGGGCATGCCGACTTTGACATAGCCCATGAATGTGTACTTGCCCGCCGACATGACCAGAGCGTTCGGAGGAGTCGAGAAGGGAGAGGCGAAGCACATGCTCGCACCCACCGTTACGGCCAGCAGGAACGGGTAGGGACTGACCCCGATTGCCAAGGCCGATTGTAACGCGATGGGAGCCACCAGTACCGCTGTTGCCGTATTGCTGATAAACATGGTGAGCAGAGAAGTTGTGAAATAGATTCCTGCCATAAGGACAAGTGGCCCGTAATCACCCAATCCGCTTACCAGTTTTTCCGATATCAGGTTGGAGGCTCCTGTCTTTTCGAGGGCAAGCGACATCGGGAGCATGGCGGCTATCAGTACGATGCTTTCCCAGTTGATCGTCTTGTAGGCGTCTTCCACATTGCGGAAGCAGCCTGTCAGCACCATCAGGATCGCTGCGATCAGGACGGCTGCGACCGGAGGAATCGGAATGAAATCGAATACCATCGCTGCGATCATGCCGGTCATGATCAGGGCGGCGACAGGTGCTTTATAGTCCAGTGTGACTTTGGATGCTTCTTCGACAGGTTGTCCGAGTACTACCCATTGAGACTGTTTATGGCTCATGCGGGCGATGCTATCCCATGTGCCCTGTATCAGGAGGATGTCGCCGGAGTGCATCTTTACCTCTTTTATATCAGACAGGATATATTCGTTTTTCCGTTGTATGCCTAATATGTTGACTCCATATTTATCCCTGAAACCGGAATCTTTGACCGCTTTATTGATCAATTTGGAATCCGGCATCAACAAGACTTCGGCGATACCGATCTCCTGCACACTCAGTTTTTCGTCGGACGGTCCGCCGGCGAACTCGGCGACTCTCGATTCTGTGAGCGACAGTCTGTTTTCACGGGCAAACAGTTCGATCTTGTCGAATGCTCCGAAGACATATAAGATATCGTTTTCTTTCAGTTCTGTGTCCGGACCGGCCAATTTTTGATCCACGGTCTTCATGAAACGGCCCTGTGACGGCGATTTTCTTCGTATTTCGAGGATCGTCAGATTATATGTTTGTGTGATATTGAGTTCCTGTAATGTTTTATTGCAAACCAGGGAACCGGAGGTGACTCTCAAGCGGTAGAGATTGTCGGAGAGTTGGTATTTCTGTGCCAGTTCTTTTGGAGTGCGGCCGCCGGAAGTCTCTTTTTTATTGTTGTCGTCTTTTTTTGCCAGGAATATTTTACTGAGCGGGATCAGGATAATGATCCCAGTCAGCACGCAGACCAATCCGACCGGAGTGAAAGAGAAGAACGAAAGGCTGTCGAACCCGGCGTTCTCCAAAGCCTCCTGCACGACGAGGTTGGGAGGCGTACCGATCAGGGTCGCCATTCCTCCCATGCTGCTTGCGAAAGCGAGAGGCATCAGGAAGCGGCTGGGGTTTATGTTGGCATTCATCGCCATACTGACCACGATGGGTAACATCAGGGCCACAGTTCCGGTGTTGCTGACAAAGGCGCCAATGAAGGCTGTCACAACCATAATTAAAATGAATAACTTCAATTCGCTTTTCCCTGCCAACTGGAGTATTTTACTGCTGATCATCTTGGCCAGGCCGGTTTTGAAGATGGCTCCCCGACCACGAACAAGCCGACCATCATGATTACGATCGGATTTGAAAAACCGGATAATGCTTCTTCAGGAGTTAAAATCTTACAGACCATGAGGAGTACGAGTGCGCAGAGCGCAACGAGGTCCGAGCGTATCTTCCCGTTCACGAAAAACAAGGCGGAAAGCGCTAAAATGACGAGAGTTGTTATCATAAAATGTTATTAATAGGGTTTTAACTTAATCTAAAAAGACTTGTATGTATTAAACTAATAACTATCTTTAAATGTTCGAAGTGAAATGATTTTTATTTAAAAGTGAGAAGGAAATGAATACAGATAAAATATTACCGATCGACCTCTATCATGCCGTGTCGACTGCGAATTTGACATTGGAAAGTACTTTAAAGATCATTCACGTTGAAGTCGGGCAGGATCATGAACTGTTGCCTTTGGAACCGGGAACTCTTGCTGTGGTCTGCCGGGGAGGAAAGTTCGAATGCAAAGCGCTTGGAAAGGAAATCTCCATAGTTGCCGGACAGGTGTTCCTGGCGTCTGTGGAAGACGTGAGTGACATATCCCGTTTTTCGGAGACAGGTTTGAAGGATTGTAATCTATGCCGGTAGTGATCTGCTGATCAATCGGCAACGTCTGATGTTCCGGACGATTACACCGGACGAACTGGAAGAGTCCGGACTCTATATCCGGCTGATACAGTCACAAATCGAGCGAATGAGCGATGCCCGTGTCAAAGTGGTGGAATCACTTTTGCGTGCCCTTATTTTCTTCCTCCAGCAGGGAGGACATCTGGCGGACGACCGGGATAGCGAGGTTCCGCCTTTCTTCCACGATTTCGCTTTGCTGATTAGTCGTTATCATCATTATCCGGTTTATTATTTTGCCGAGAAGCTGGGAATGACTTCGACGGAACTGAATAACAAATGCAAATCGCATTCCGGTATTTCGGCGGCGGAATGGATCAGCCAGTATGTCTTACTTGAGGCGAAAGACTTGCTGATTAAGACTCGACTGAGACCTTCCCGTATTGCCGTGATGCTTAATTTCTCAAATTATGATACTTTTGCACGCTGGTTCAGGCGGCATACGGGAGAGTTGCCGGGGAACTGGAGATAATGGAAATTGAGAATTGAAAATTAAGATACCATGAGATGGACATTTGAGAATGCGAAGATAAAGGGGCGGATCGTTTTGACCGATTCGCTCCATGAAGACCCGGATCTTCTGAAAGACAAAACACTGTACAAGTTTATATGGGTGGATTCCGGCGAAGTGGAGTTGGATATCGACCATCAGCAGCTTGTTTTGAAGAAGGGACAGCTCATTCCACTTTCCCATTTGCATCATCTGGAGTTCCTGCGCATCGAAGGCAAATACCATGCTCTGCTGTTCAACGGAAACTTTTACTGCATACATGGCAATGACCATGAAGTGTCGTGTAACGGGTTACTGTTTCACGGTTCGTCGCATGTGCTGACTTTTGTCCTTTCGGAAGATGAACGGCGGAAGATCGACACGCTGACGGGGATCATGCAAGAGGAGTTTCTCAGTACTGACCACCTGCAAGACGAGATGCTCCGGGTACTGTTGAAACGGTTTATCATATTGTGTACGCGAATAGCGGAAGACCGGCAGGGAGTCGTTCGGGAGAATAGCTTCCAGTTCGAGACGATCCGTAAATTCTATGTCTTGGTCGATACTTATTTTAAGGAGAAAAAACAGGTGCAGGAATATGCAGACATGCTGAACAAATCCCCGAAGACATTGGCAAATATCCTTTCCACCTATCAGCAGCCTTCCGCCATTCGTATTATCCATAATCGTATCCAGGCTGAAGCCCAGCGTTTGCTGCTCTATACGGCCAAAAGTTCGAAAGAGATCGCCTTGATGCTGGGTTTCGAAGACCAGGCTGCGTTCAGCCGTTTCTTCAAGAACGCAACCGGGTTGAGTGCGACCGAATATCGCCACCAGTATAAAAAAGGACAATAGTGGCGATGACGGGCCGGTCGCTTGGTCGGGTTGCAGCGCTCGCTTACTTGCGGTATTTGCAGCAGCCCGGCAGTTGGTCGTAGACGGTTTGATCCGCTTTGTCGGTATCAGTGTCGTGACCCACTTTGGCAATAGCTTTGCTGATGGCGTCGACGGAGGTTTTCGACGGATCGTATTGCAGGTGTATCATCTGTTTTTCCTTGTCCCAATGGGCTGACAGAACACCGTTTACACTTTTAGCCGCCGTTTCGATGCGCTGTTTGCACATATCGCAGGAGCCTTTGACACCGAACATGGCGTGTTCGCCTGCTGTTTCTGATTGTGTATCGGAGGCCTTGTGTGTGGTATGTCCTCCGTGGCCACCCATCGTATGCCCTGCATGGCCGTTCATCGGTTGCGTTTCGCCGGCGTTGTTCATCATCGACTGTTTCCCTTCGAGCTGGGCGCTGGCGTCTATCGAGAATACGCCGTTGGTTACGACCTCTTCTCCTTCGGACAATCCTTTCAGGATGACGTAGGCATTACCGAGGGACGGTCCCAATTCGACTTCGCGCATCAGGAAAGTAGGGGTAGACGCGTCAGGCTGCCTGACATAGACGATAGAACGTTTTCCGGTCCAGAGAACGGCAGTCTGCGGCACGACGATCCGATCCTTATAGCCTTGAAGGGGGGCATTGACCTCGGCGGTCGCATACATTTCCGGTTTTAGCTCCATCCGGCTGTTGGCTACTTCCACACGGACACGTGCCGTACGGGTGGACGGGTTGATGATCGGATCGATAAAAGCGATTCGTCCCGTATATGTCTTACCGGGAAGGGCCTGCAAAGTAAAATGAACCTGGTCGCCTCTATTCAGGAAAGGAAGGTCCACTTCGAAAGCATCGAACATCGCCCATACGTTTGACAGGTTAGCGATGTCGAACAGTACGGCCCCCCGAAGCAACATAATCACCCTGGCTTACCCGTTAGTCATCACGATCCCGCTTACGTTCGCTTTGATCTCGACGAGCGGGGAAACGGTTCCCGACTGTTCGATCGCTCCTATCTGGGCATCCGTCATTTTCCAGAGACGGAGTTTTTCACGAGCCGCCTGGATAAGAGCGGGCTGCTGCATCTTGACGGCTTCTAAAAGTTCCTGTTGGGCGGTGAACAGTTCGGGGGAATAGAGGACGGCAAGTGTCTGTCCGGCACGTACAGTCTCACCGGTGAAGTTGATATTCAACCGTTCAATGCGTCCACCGACATGAGCCGTCTGGGATTGAAGGCTTTGTTCGTTTGGGACGATCTTGCCATACAGGCGGACTGTCTTGACCGGATTTTCTTTGCTTACCCTCGAAGTCTGCACATCTGCCAGGGCCGCCGCCTCTTCAGACAGCCGGATGGCGTTGGGATCGGAGCTTTCGCTGCCATTGCCATCGCTACTTTTACGGACCGGGATCAGATCCATCGCACAGATCGGGCATTTGCCGGGTTTGTCCTGGCGTATCTGGGGGGTGCATGGAGCAGGTCCAGACACCCGTTTCATCCTGTATGAGGTCATGGCTGTGTCCTTTGTGCATCTCATGCCCCTCATAGGTCTCCGGGGTGGCGTTTTTGGACGGGCTGAACAAAAGCCAGCCGGCCAATAAGCCTGCGAGGGCTACCACTGCATATTGAACCGGTTTGTTTCTTCTTATTTCATTTATCTTTTTCATCTTGTTATTCATTTACGGAGGTTGATACTAATTTTTCCAATCCTGCGACCAGCGTGTTGTATTCGGCAACCGCTTCGCTTTTTTTAAGGCTGTAATCCAACAATTGGCGTTCCAACTGGATAATGTCCGTGAGGGAAGTTGTCCCTGCCGAAAATTCGCGGATCATCAATTGCCAGGTCGACCGGGACAAGTCCTGCTGCTTGGCGTACAGGTCTATTTTGCGCGAAGCATCTGCCAATTGTTGCTTTAATGCGATATATTCGGCGTGAAGCTGGTTAAGCGTATCTTCATATTTCAACTCGCTTGCTTGCCGGTAATGCCTGCTTTCCCGTTGCTGGGCGTTATATTTCCGGCGGAAGATCGGGATGCTGATCTTGACCATCGGCATGACCATATCCATCCCGTTCATATTGCCCATCCCGGACATCCGGGCCATCTCCTCGGAGCGCTTTGCCATAATGGAATATTGCAGTCCGATGCCGAACATGGGGAGGCTCATCTTTTTGTCCATCTCCGCTTTGGCCTTATAGGCATTCGCTTCTGCTTCGAGCATGGAGAGCATTGGGTTGGAGAGGATGATGCTGTCTAAAACCGCATTGTCTTTTACGGAAAACAGTTTTTGTGTTAGCGAGTCGGACGTCTGTACCGGCAAACTCTGATCCCGGTTCAGCAGGCTGTTGAAGCGGGCTTCGGCTGCTTTCCTGTTTGACAGGAGGGCTTCGAGGTTGTTTTCGAGTTCGGCCATTTCGGTCTGGATACGAAGGACATCGGACATGCTGCCAGACGAACCGCTCCCCATCGGGCTACCTCCCATGTTACTGCCCATGCCGGACATTGCCTTGCTGCCACCCGGCGATGCAGGTGCAGGGGAGGGAGTCATATTCCCCATACTTCCCATACCGTTGTTTACCGTTGCTTGGGGAAGAGGGGAGATGACCGGTGAGGTGGCTGCTGACGATACCGGAACACCCGGTGAAGAGGATGCGGTATAGCGGTTCAGTGCCAACTGTTCCAACTGCTTTAACAGTGCGAGGTTGGCTGCCGTGTTTTTATACTGCTCATTCAGGTTGTTCAATTGGTACCATTGACTTTTGACCTCGTAGAACAGGTTGTTGCGGCTTTCGCGGAATTGTTCGTAGGCCATGCGTGCCATTTCGGTCGCCTCGCTGCGGGCTGCTTTACGCGTCCCGAACCAGGGGAACATCTGCATCAGGGTGAAATCGGCTACCTGTTTGCCGGAGAGCTGTTCCATTGGTTTGAAGAAGAATCCCATTTCGAGTTCGGGATCGGAGAAAGCTCCCGCTTGCGGTATCTTTTCCAGGGATGCTTTGTAAAGGGCAAAACTGGAATTTACCGACGGATTGTTCCGGGCGGCCGTTTCCAGGTAATAGGAAAGGCTGTCGGTCGTCTGTGCCTGTGATGGGAGATACCAAAGTGCCGATAGCAGGATGGTGCCCCAACGTAAGATGGCTTTATGCTTTTTTATTCTCATTCTACTACTATTTTATTTATTGAAACTTTATTTTCAGCTTTTGTCTTTACGTGAAAATTTATTTTCATGCAATGGAAAATTTATTTTCATCCGAAGAAAATTTAGTTTCATGCTAAGGAAACTTTATTTTCCCGGTGAGGAATTTTCTGCTGTGTTGCGGGCCTTTTCCTCTTTCTTCAGCAGTCCTTCCCGCCACCAGCATTGGAATACGGGAACGACAAACATGGTCATCGACTGGATCAACATGCCGCCGAAAGTCGGGATTGCCATCGGGACCATGATGTCGGCTCCCTTTCCGGTCGAGGTGAGGACGGGGAGCAGGGCGATCAGGGTGGTCGCGGTCGTCATGGCTGCGGGGCGTACCCGCTTGAGGCCTGCTGTCACTACGGCTTCGCGTATGTCATGTTTGGTCTGCGGGTTCTTTTCCAGGAAGACATGATGGATGTAGGTTCCCATCAGTACGCCGTCGTCTGTCGCCACTCCGAAGAGGGCGATGAAGCCGACCCATACGGCTACGCTCAGGTTGATGGTGTGCATCTGAAACAAATCCCGCATATTGACTCCCGCCAGGGAAAAGTTCATGAACCAGTCCTGCCCGTACAGCCAGAGCAGGATGAAACCACCGGCAAAAGCCACGAATACACCGGAGAAATGAATCAACGATGCGGTAATGGTCTTGAACTGGAAATACAGAACCAAGAGGACGATCAGCAGGGCCAAGGGAACGACGATCATCAGCCGGGCGGTGGCGCGTTCCTGTTGTTCGTAGTTTCCGGCAAATTTATAGGAGACGCCTTTTGCCAATTCCAGTTCTCCGTTTCGTATCTTGTCTTCGATCACTTTTGTCGCTTCTTTCACAACGTCCACTTCAGCCTTCCCTTGTTTCTTGTCGAAGATCACGTAGCCGACGAGGAAGGTGTTTTCGCTCTGGATCATCTGGGCTCCCCGCGCATATTCGATATCGGCGAGTTCCTTCAGCGGTATCTGTGCACCGGTAGCCGTCGGGACTAAGAGCATGGACAGCGCTTCCGGGTTGTCACGCAGTTCGCGTGCATAACGGAGGCGTACGGGAAAACGTTCGCGGCCTTCGACTGTCTTCGTCAGGATCATGCCGCCGACAGCCGCACTTAGGATCTCCTGCAAATCCTCGACATTCACCCCGTAGCGGGCCATGTTATCCCGGTTCAGTTTGATCTCCAGATAGGGAGCGCCGACGGCCCGGTCGTAGAAGACGGACGAGGGGATGACGGATGGGACGTCTTTGAGTGCCTGTTCGATCGCCTTTCCGCTTTGTTCGATTGTTTCGAGATCCGGCCCGTAGATTTTCAATCCCATCGGGGCGCGCATACCGGTCGAGAGCATGACTAGGCGTGCTTCTATCGGTTGCAGTTTCGGAGCGGAGGTCAGTCCGGGCAGATGGGTGATGTTGACGATTTGTTGCCATATGTCGTTCGTGTTCTTGATTTCGGGGCGCCACTGCCGGAAATAGTCTCCTTTCCGGTCCGGTATCAGGCTGTCCGCCGGTATCAGCCGGAAACCGTCTGCCGGATTGTATGTACCTCCGCTTTTCAAGACATATTCGCCTTTTCGGTTCACCTTGAAGCGTTCCCTCTTTCCGTCTTCGTTCAAGATATATTCGGGACGATAGTTGATCGTGTTTTCGAACATCTGGGCGGGTGCCGGGTCGAGGGCCGAATTTACCCGTCCCCATTTGCCGATTGCCGTTTCCACTTCGGGGATAGCTGCCAGGCGCTTGTCCAGAGCTTCGATGTAATCCAGGTTTTGTTCGATGCCTGTATGGGGCATACTGGTTGGCATCAACAGGAACGAACCTTCGTTGAGGCTGGGCATAAACTCTTGTCCGACCCGTTTCCAGATCAGGATACCGAAAAGGATGGTCACGGCAGGCAGCAACATGAACTTCCACCGGTTATCCAGGCACCAGCGAAGAATACGTTCGTAATAGATCACCAGCAGCCAGAGAAGTGAGAGAATGGCGGCGATACATCCCGCAACGAAAAGGAGATTGATGAAAATCCCTTTCTGGGGTCCCATCGGCAACCATTCTTCCGCCAAAAAGTAAGTGGCGACAGCAAGTGCGATACCGATGTTGATATAGTTGCCGGTTCCCGGCTTTTTCCAACGGTGGGCAAGCAGGTTGTTCAGCCCGACAGCGGTAAGTCCGAGTGCCGGAATGTTTCCGTACAGAACAGATAGAAGGAGGCCTGCGGCTACCAATATGTAGTTGAGTATTTTCCGTATCGGCTTTGAATCGATTCGTACCGAGAATAGTATATAGGATAAGGTCGGCAGCAGGATCAATCCTAATACGAAGGCGGAGGCCAAAGCATAGGTTTTCGTATAGGCGAGGGGAGAGAACATCTTCCCTTCCTGCGCCTCCATCGCAAAGACGGGGAGGAAACTGACGATGGTCGTGATCATTGCCGTTGCGATGGCTCCCGACACTTCACTGACCGCCTTATAAATAAGGTTCACCATCGCTTTTCCTTTGCGAATACCTTTGTTTTCCGGCATCTCCATATACCGGATGATGCTTTCGACAAATACCACTCCGACATCCACCATCACACCGATAGCGATGGCGATACCCGAAAGTGCCACGATATTGGCAGCTATTCCCGTGTAACGCATAATGATGAAAGTAGACAATACGGCTATAGGTAGCATGCTGGCTATCACGACGGAGGCCCGGAGATTGAGAACCAGGACAATGATGACGATGATACAGATCAGGATTTCGTGTGACAACGATGTTTCGAGTGTGCCGATCGTCTCTTTTATCAATCCTGTCCGGTCGTAGAACGGCACTACGGTCACTTTGGAGACGGTCCCGTCCTGCAACGTTTTCTGGGGCAGTCCAGGAGCCATCTCCTTGATTTTATCTTTTACGTTATTGATGACTTCCAGAGGATTGGAGCCATACCGGGCGATAACGACACCTCCGACAGCTTCCACCCCCTCTTTGTCCAGGCCGCCGCGCCGGGTACCCGGACCGATATTCACAAACGCGATATCCGATATGCGTACCGGCACACCGTCGCGAACGGTCACAACAGCCTTTTCCAGATCGGAGACATTTTTAATGTAGCCCAGGCCGCGGATCAGGTATTCGACCTTGTTGATTTCCATTGTCTCGGCGCCGATGTCGAGATTGCTTTTCTTGATGGCGCTCATAATGTCCATGACGGAAACATTGAAGGCACGCATGGCTTCCGGATTCAGTTCGACCTGGTACTCTTTCACGAATCCTCCGGCTGATGCCACTTCCGACACGCCTTCGGCGGCCGAAAGACTGTATTTGACATAATAGTCCTGTAGGGTACGCAGTTCTTCCGCGTTCCATCCGCCTGTCGGTTTTTCCGGTTGCCCGGATCGCGCCCTTCCAGCGTGTACCAGTAAATTTGGCCTAATGCGGTGGCGTCCGGTCCCAATGCTGGCTGCACACCTTCGGGCAGGGTACCGGGAGGTAGTGAATTGAGCTTTTCGAGAATCCGCGAACGGCTCCAGTAGAATTCAATGTTATCATCAAAAATGATATAGATAAAGGACATTCCGAACATCGAGGAGCTACGGATCGATTTGACTCCGGGAATTCCTAAAAGGGATGCCGTCAGCGGATAAGTGATCTGGTCTTGTATGTCTTTGGGCGAACGTCCCATCCATTCGGTGGCAACGATCTGCTGGTTGTCGCCGATATCGGGAATCGCGTCTACCGGGATCGGATTACGGGGGATGATCCCGCCATGCCAGTTAAACGGGGAAGTCGAGAGGCCCCATATGACCACCAGCACTAAGATCAGTATTGTTATCACCCTGTTCTCAAGGAAATAACGAATTATTTTATTTAGCATAAGAAGTATATATTTATTGATAATTAGATACGTTGGCGGTGTTGCCGAAACTAGCTTGTTCCC
>ENA-OQCB01000322-OQCB01000322.1-human-gut-metagenome-genome-assembly--contig:-NODE-322-length-22714-cov-6.924603_pt1 | contig 22714 bp, 25 predicted proteins | sample MGYA00242493_ERZ504568 | MGnify/ENA primary metagenome ERZ504568 (study PRJEB26092, sample SAMD00036229) | human gut metagenome | host: Homo sapiens | study: EMG produced TPA metagenomics assembly of...
TTATCATGTCCATTATATCCGCAAACATCCATTCCGTCCAGACGGCATTTGTTAATCTTCAGTTTATAAATCTATAATAATTAGAACACAGATTCTCCACAATCGTTTCACAATTCCACCATAAATGACGGCTATATTACTAACTATAAAAAGCAAGAGCAATTAAGAAACAGCCCATACAGTTAAATAAAAATAGAGAAATGTATGAAAGGAGACTTTGCTATGTACGAGAATGAAAATAAGAATGGTTTGGGAAATGAAAATATGGAACACAGGGATGTACCCGAGACAACCGTAAACTGGACTATCCCGGGTGACGGGAGGAGCCGGCAGAGACAGAATACGCAGAGCCAGAATACAGAGGGACAGTACTCACAGGGACAGGGAAGCCAGAGGCCCAGCGAACAGCATGCCCAGGGACCAGACACCGGATTCAGCCCATATGGCGGCCGGGCCAACAGCCAGGACTGCTATGGCGGGAATTCCTGTCAGGGATACCAGGGCGGCGGCGATAAGCACCGGAATCATTCCAACAAAGGACGCTTTGCAAAAAGAGTGGCGGGAATCACGGCAGCAGCGGTCCTCTTCGGAACCGTATCAGGCGGAGTCATGACAGGTGTGAATTACCTGGGAAACAGGCTAACGGGTGCGTATGGAACCGCAGGCACATCGGCTGAGACACAGGCACAGAACCAGATAGGGCAGGCAGCCCCGGTCAATGCACAGGCATCCGGAAACCAGGGCGCCACGGCAGTATCCGCTGTCACCGACGTGTCGGGCATCGTGGAAAACGCCATGCCGTCCATTGTAGCCATCAATGACACCATGACCGTGGAGCAGCGTGATTTCTTCGGAATGCCGCAGACCTACACGGCGCAGAGCAGCGGTTCCGGCATCATCGTGAACCAGACCGACACGGAACTTCTCATTGCCACCAATAACCATGTGGTGGACGGAGCTTCCGATTTAAAGGTTACATTTGTTGACAACAAGGATGTGAGCGCCGCTGTGAAGGGAACGGATTCAGCATCTGACCTGGCAATCATCGCCGTGCAGTTAAAGGATATCCCCTCCGACACCATGAGCAAGATTAAGGTGGCTGCCCTGGGTAATTCAGATGATATCAAGGTGGGACAGCAGGTCATCGCCATAGGAAACGCCCTTGGATACGGCCAGTCCGTCACCGTGGGATATGTAAGCGCCCTGGATCGTGAGATCACAGATGAAAAGGGAATTAACAGGACCTTCATCCAGACAGACGCGGCCATCAACCCGGGCAACAGCGGCGGCGCGCTCATTGATTTAAGCGGAAAGGTCATCGGCATCAATGCCGCCAAGACGGCTTCCACGGAAGTGGAGGGAATGGGCTTTGCCATTCCGATTTCCAAGGCCCAGGACATCTTAAACAGCCTGATGACAAAGAAAACGCGCGTGGCTGTATCCGAGGACGCTCAGGGTTATCTGGGAATTCAGGGAACCAACATTGACGCTGCCACCTCACAGATGTACGGTATGCCGGTAGGAATCTATGTCTATAAAATCGTGGAGGGCCAAGCAGCCTCAACCTCTGATTTAAAGGAAAAGGATATCATCACCAAGTTTGACGGACAGTCCGTCACCAGCATGGAAGATCTGAAGCAGATGCTCACCTACTATGAGGGCGGAGCAGCCGTTACCCTTACGGTGCAGTCCCTGGTGGACGGGGCATATGTGGAGCACGATGTGCAGGTGACCCTGGGAACCAGGCCCGCAGCCCAGAGCTGATGAAACTCTAATGGATATTACTGTTTTATGGTTTCGATTGTTCATAAAGCGAATTAAGAACATTAGCTAAAAAACTACAGATCTTAACTGGAAAATGTGCTATACTAACGTATATAAACTCGCCAAGGAGGTACAGCTTATGAAATTAGTGTATGCAATTGTGAGAAATGATAATGAAGATGATGTTGTAAGCCAGCTGACCCAGCATCATTACAGTGTTACAAGACTTTCCACCACAGGAGGTTTCCTGAAAAAAGGGAAATACAACATTGATGATTGGTGCGGAAGATGATAAGGTACAGGAAGTGATTGATGTGATTAAGCAGGAGTGCGGCCAGCATCAGAAGCTGACTGTCAACATGCCTTATATATCAGGCACCACCATGGTAAATTATGCAACTATGCCCATGACAGTTGATGTGGGCGGCGCCACTATTTTTGTGATTAACGTGGACCGTTACGAGAAAATTTAATCACCAGATACCTGAATCCGCAGGCCGGAAGATACGGCCCTGCGGATTTTTGTTTGCGCGCCATGGGCGCGCTCTAACGGGTGAAAGTCCCGAATACGCCTAGGCAACAAGGATGCGTTTCCGGATAAGGCTGTTTTTGGACGGTGGGGTATGGATATTGCCTGTTTTACGTCTGGATTGTACACATAACCCTGATTGGCCAGATGTTATAATGAATCCATATGATATCAATACATAAGGAGGGGCATATGGAGAGAACAATGTGCAGCAGTGCGGATAAAAAGCTGCAGGAGTTTCTGGAATCAGTGCAGGAGGACCATTCCCACCGCAGAATGGTCCAACAGGAGGTAAAATGCGGTTTCGGCCTGGACGGAGTGTGCTGCAGGCTCTGTTCAAATGGTCCGTGCCGCATATCAAAGGCAAGACCCAAAGGAGTATGCGGCGCGGACAGGGATACCATAGCGGCAAGGAATTTCCTGCGCTCCGTGGCAGCCGGTTCAGGCTGCTACATCCACGTGGCGGAACAGGCAGCCAAAGAATTAAAATCAGTAGCACTGACAGGAAGAACATTGAGGGGGATTTCCGCGCTTCGCAGCCTGTGCAGTGAGCTGGGTATTGACGGTGCGGATGATTCTGAAAAGGCGCTTTGCCTGGCCGAGGCAGTATTGGAGGATTTGCATAGGCCCTGTGATGAGAAAATGCGGCTTACAAAAAAGCTTGCCTATGGAAAGCGGACCGGGTTATGGGAAAAGGCAGGCATTCTTCCCGGGGGAGCCAAGGATGAGATATTTAATGCAGTCCTGAAGACTTCCACCAATCTGAATTCAGATCCCATGGACATGCTGGCCCAATGCCTGCGGCTGGGGATTTCCACAGGAGTATATGGACTTGTGCTGGTCAACCGCCTGAACGACATTCTGATGGGGGAACCCGAATTAGGCTTTGACCCGGTGGGGATGCGGGTAATTGACCCGGAATGCATCAACATCATGGTTACAGGGCATCAGCACTCCATGTTCGCAGGCCTGACGGAACTGCTGGAACGTCCTGAGATAAAGGCAATGGCAGAAAAAGCGGGAGCCAGGGGAATCCGGATTGTAGGATGTACCTGTGTGGGGCAGGATTTCCAGGCCAGAGGCCGCCGCTATGAAGATGTGTTCTGCGGACATGCGGGCAATAACTACAGCAGCGAGGCAGTACTGATGACCGGCTGCATTGACCTTGTGGTATCGGAATTCAACTGTTCCCTTCCTGGAATTGAGCCTGTCTGTGAAAAGCGTTCCATCCCCATGCTTTGTCTGGATGATGTGGCAAAGAAAAAAGGCGCCCGGTACCTGCCATATAGCGCGGCGGAGCGGGAGGATGTAAGCATAAATGTGATTGCGGCCGCCATTGCATCCTATGCGGGGCGTGTAAAAACAGGAAAACGGCAGAATCCCATGGAAGGGCACGGATGCGGCGAGGCGATTACAGGTGTTACGGAAATGACCTTAAAAGGGGCATTGGGAGGAAGCTTCGTTCCTCTGGCGGATTTAATTGCCGCCGGCAGAATAAAGGGAGTGGCGGCGGTTGTGGGCTGCTCCAATCTGAGGGCCAGGGGCCATGACGTATTTACGGTGGAACTGGTAAAAAAGCTGATTGCTAAAGACATACTGGTGCTTTCGGCGGGATGTACCTGCGGAGGTCTGGAAAACTGCGGCCTTATGAGCCGCAAAGCTGCCGGAATGGCCGGCCCGGGCTTATCCGGTGTGTGTCAGAATCTTGGCATTCCTCCTGTACTCAATTTCGGTCCCTGTCTTGCCATCGGCAGGATTGAGGCTGTTGCAGGGGAATTGGCAGGAATCCTGGGCGTGGATTTGCCTCAGCTGCCGGTTGTGGTCTCCGCACCTCAATGGCTGGAGGAACAGGCCCTGGCGGACGGGGCCTTTGCCCTGGCCCTTGGCTTTCACCTGCATCTGGGCCTGGCGCCCTTTGTGACAGGCAGTCCGGTTATCATGGATGTGCTTTGTAATAAAATGGAAGAGATGACCGGCGGAAAGCTTTTTGTGGAAACTGAGATTGATCAAGCAGCAAATCAGATTGAGGCAGTCATAATGGACAAGAGAAGGGGGCTGGGATTTAATGAGTGACAGGTGCATGAAAAGCGTTCCCGTATCCCTGAATAATCCTTCAATTGAAAAAAATCAGGATCTCTGTGCAGACTGCGGCCATTGTCTGGCCGTGTGCTCGGAAGAAATCGGCGTTGCCCGGCAATGGGCAGATAAAAGTGCAGATGCTTTTTCCTGCATCCACTGCGGGCAGTGCGCGGCAGTTTGTCCGGAGCGGGCAATCCGCGGTAAAAGCCACTGGAGAGAGGTGGTCAGGGCAATCAATGACCCGCAGAAGATTGTTGTTTTTTCTACGGCTCCATCTGTTCGTGTGGGATTGGGGGAGTGCTTCGGAGGACGGCCCGGAGACTTTGTGGAAGGCCGTATGGTATCGGCCCTCAGGGAGCTGGGGGCGGATTATGTACTGGACGTGGCATTTTCGGCAGATTTGACAATCATGGAAGAGGGAACGGAATTTCTCAGGCGTTTTCTGACCGGGAGCCATCCGCTGCCCCAGTTTACAAGCTGTTGTCCGGCCTGGGTAAAGTATGTGGAAACATTTCATCCTGAACGGATTGGATGCCTGTCCAGTGCAAAAAGTCCCATCAGCATGCAGGGAACACTGATAAAAACATATTTTGCCCGGGAGCAGGGGATTGACCCCGGACGGATTGTGAATGTCGCGGTTGCCCCCTGTACAGCCAAGAAGTTTGAGATATCCAGGGAGGAACTGTGTTCTTCCGGAATATACCAGGGCATACCAGGGCTTATGGATAATGATTATGTGCTGACAACCAGGGAACTGGCAGAATGGATTACGGAATCAGGCATTGAATTTTACGGCCTGGACCCATCTTCCTTTGACTCACTGATGGGAGAAGGAAGCGGGGCAGGCGTGATTTTCGGCAATACGGGAGGCGTCATGGAAGCCGCCCTGCGCATGGCGTATTCCGTTGTAAGCGGAAAGGAGCCAATGGACCTGCTGCTTAAGTACCGGCCTGTCAGGGGGCTGGATCAGGTAAAGGAGACCGTAGTGTCCCTTGGAGGACGGGACGTGCGCGCCGCGGTTATCTACGGTACCAGGGCAGCGGAGCAGCTGATTGGGACAGGGAACATTGACTCCTATGATTTTGTGGAGGTAATGACCTGTCCCGGAGGGTGTATCAGCGGCGGCGGACAGCCGGACAACGGCGTTCTGCCGGTTCCGGACCGGCTGAGAATGGAAAGAATTAAATCTCTCTATCGGGCGGATGAACAGAGAATGGTCAGGAGTTCCCTTGATAACCGGGAAATAAAGCGTCTGTATGAAAGATTCCTGGGAGAACCCATGGGCGAGCTGGCACAGACACTGCTTCACACCTGTTATCACGGCAGAAAAGGCGGAAAATAAACACAGAACGATCTCAGGTATACGAAAAAGTGCAATATTTGGATAAAATCGGCTTGTATCTCCAATTCTGTCAGTATATAATAAAGACGTATGCTTAAATACACCAAGGAAAGGGGTAAATTATCATGGGATTTATCGATTTAGTTAAAGCTCGTGCCAGGGCTGACAAAAAGACCATAGTACTGCCAGAGTCTATGGACAGGAGAACCTGGGAGGCGGCCGAAACGATATTAAAAGAGGACATCGCCAATCTGATCATCATAGGAACACCGGAGGATATTGCAGACCACAGCAAGGGACTGGATGTATCAGGAGCAACAGTGATCAATCCTCAGACCTATGAGAAGACTCAGGAGTATATTGATTTATTTGTAGAGCTGAGGAAATCGAAGGGAATGACACCGGAAAAGGCAAAGGAAATCATCATGTCCGATTATGCCTACTACGGCTGTCTTATGATTAAAAACGGAGACGCGGACGGATTGGTTTCCGGCGCCTGCCACTCCACGGCCGACACATTAAGGCCATGCCTGCAGATTGTCAAGACAAAACCAGGCACAAAACTGGTATCCGCATTCTTCCTCATGGTAGTTCCGGACTGCGAGTACGGAGCAGATGGAACCTTTATTTTTGCCGATTCGGGACTGAACCAGAACCCGAATCCGGAAGAGCTGGCAGCAATCGCCAAATCATCGGCTGATTCATTTGAACTGCTGGTGCAGAAGGAGGCAAGGGTTGCCATGCTGTCCCATTCAACCAAGGGCTCTGCTAAGCATCCCGATGTGGACAAGGTAGTGGAAGCCACCAGAATCGCAAAAGAGCTTTATCCGGAGCTGAAGCTGGACGGGGAACTCCAGTTAGATGCAGCCCTTGTACCGGAGGTTGCTTCCTCAAAGGCGCCGGGCAGTGAAGTGGCAGGCAAGGCAAATGTACTGATGTTCCCGGATCTGGATGCCGGTAATATCGGATACAAGCTGGTTCAGAGACTGGCTAAGGCAGAGGCTTACGGCCCTGTTACCCAGGGAATCGCAAAGCCGGTTAACGATTTATCCAGGGGTTGTTGTGCAGATGATATTGTGGGTGTAGTAGCAATTACGGCCGTTCAGGCACAGGCTGAATAGGCCGGAATAAAGGAGGAGATATCAATGAATATATTAGTTATTAACTGTGGGAGCTCATCATTAAAGTATCAGCTGATTGATTCGGCATCAGAGGCTGTGCTTGCAAAGGGACTTTGCGAAAGAATCGGTATTGAGGGAAGCCAGATTACTTATCAGCCGGCAGGAGGAGAAAAGGAGGTAACCGTTTCTCCCATGCCTACCCATACCCAGGCTATCCAGATGGTATTAGATGCCCTGACCAATGATAAGACAGGCGTGATTAAGAGCCTGGACGAAGTAGGGGCAGTGGGTCACAGAATCGTTCATGGAGGAGAAGCATTTACCGCCTCTACCCTGATTACGGAAGATGCAGTTAAGGCGATTGAGGAGTGCAGCGATTTGGCGCCTCTTCACAATCCTGCCAACCTGATCGGCATCCGTGCCTGCCAGGAACTGATGCCCAGCACTCCAATGGTAGGTGTGTTTGATACAGCCTTCCATCAGACCATGCCGGAGAAGGCATACCTGTATGGACTTCCCTACGAGTATTATGAGAAATACAAGGTGAGAAGATACGGTTTCCACGGGACAAGCCACAGCTATGTGTCAAAGAGAACGGCAGAGATCCTTGGACGTCCTTATGATTCCCTTAAAACAGTGGTTTGCCACCTGGGCAACGGCTCCAGCATCTCAGCTGTCCTCAACGGAAAATCCGTGGACACCAGCATGGGACTGACTCCATTAGAGGGACTTGTGATGGGAACCAGAAGCGGCGATGTGGATCCGGGCGCCCTGCAGTTCATCATGCACAAAGAGAATATGGACATTGACCAGATGTTAAACGTACTGAACAAGAAGTCAGGCGTATACGGTATGTCCGGTGTTTCCAGCGATTTCCGCGATGTGGAGAACGCTGCAAATGAAGGCAATAAGAAGGCGGAAGCCGCACTGGAATCATTTGCCTACCGTGTAGCTAAATACGTGGGAGCATACGCAGCAGCAATGAGCGGCGTGGACGCCATTGCGTTCACTGCAGGCGTAGGCGAGAACGACAAGATTACCAGGAAGAAAGTATGCGGATATCTGGCATTCCTGGGAATTGAGATTGACGACGAGGCCAATTCAAAGAGGGGACAGGAAATCGTGATTTCGGCTCCCGGTTCCAAGGTAAGCGTACTGGTTATTCCTACCAACGAGGAGTTGGCAATTGCAAGGGAAACACTTGCGTTAGTGAAATAGTATAAGGGAATGGTGAGAAGCCGGTGTACATGTAATTTCGAGACATGTACACCGGCCTTTTGCTGTCCGTTTTTATCTTGAAAAATGAAGGAAGGATGTCTTGATAATACCTGTTTTTTCGTATGGATAAAGATAAGGAAAAACAGTACATTGGATGTTAAAATCATTATAACAAAATTGCAGGGAAAGGAGGGAAGGAGACATACAAGGGGACTGCCTGAAGGCAGATTAAAAAAGAGAAGGGAGAATACAAACATATGAATTTGTTTGCATTAGTAGCATCATTTGGGGGAGGAATTATAGGAGCGTATATGGGAGCGCTTCCTGCATTTATTTTAACCGGCGTCATTGCTATAGCAGGGTCGGTGGCAGCCATGGCGGGAGGCGCAGACATGACAGTGGGATTTATTGCCTTTGGCTCCTATCTTGGTCCCCATATCGCCTTTGCCGGTGGTGTGGCGGCTTCCGCCTACGCAGGCAGGACAAAGAAGCTGGGCAGCGGAACGGACATTCTGTCTTGTCTGAATGGACTGGCAGACCCTGCTACGCTGCTGGTAGGCGGTGTGTTTGGCGTAATAGGTTTTCTCATTCATTATCTGATTGGGACGGTTCTTCACCTGAATACAGATCTTCCCGGATTTACCGTCATTTTGTCAGCCGTCATTGCCCGCCTGGTGTTTGGCTCCGGCGGCCTTATAGGAAAGGCTGCGCCTGGTGAGTCCAGGGAGTATTTTACCAGCGGCAGGGGAATGCTCTGTAATGTAATCCTTGGTCTGGGGCTGGGAACCACAACCGGTTTTGTGTATCAGGCGCTTCTGGATGGCGGGGCCTCAGCGGTAGTTATAGGCAGCTATCCGGTACTCTGCTTCGGAATAGCAGCTGTTTCACTGATTTTTGCCCAGACAGGATTTGCCATGCCGGCAACACATCACATTGCTCTGATTTCTGCATTGGCAGCGGTTTCCTCACAAAATCCTGTTATGGGTATTGTATTTGGAATACTGACCGCACTGTTCGGTGATTTTGTGGGAAAGACATTTAATAGCTGCTGCGACACCCATATAGACCCTCCGGCCTTTACTATCTTTGTTTTTACTTTTATTGTAAACATAATATTTGGAAGCGGATTCTTCAGCGTTTAAAGCAGAAGCTCCTTGATTTTATCCAGACGGAACCCGGATATCTCATTGCTGCCAATGACGGTTACGGGAAGGGCCGTGTAGCCTCGGCTGTCCATGAAAGCCTGTCCTTTTGCGTCGTTTTCCAGATTGATTTCCTCAAAGGAAATTCCGTTGCCGGATAAGAATTCCTTTACCTGGCGGCAGTAGGAACAGCCGGGAAGGGTATAGATCCTCACTGTTTGGTCAGTAGAGAAGGCGTCAGGGAGAGCATTACTGTCCTCTTTCAGAGGCTGGCTTCCAATGGTCCAGTTAGCCCCGCAGAGCGAACCTGTCTGCAGCGCCTTTAAAACGCGCAGAACCTCCTGGGTGTTTCTGCCAATATTATTGTCATGAATTACGCTGTAGCGGATTATCTGGTCCGGGTCAATGATGAACAGGCCCCGCAGCGCAACACCCTGGTCCTCCAGAAGAACGCCGTAGCCAGCAGACATGGACAGGGTCTTATCAGCGCCCAGTGGATATCCAATCCGGCCCAGGCCGTTTCTAATCCATGCCTGATGGGTATACTCACTGTCTGTGCTGACGGCAAGCAGTCTGGCATCCGCATCTTCAAACAGACGCAGGTCATTGCTGAAGGAAGTGAGCTCAGTAGGGCAGACAAATGTAAAGTCCATAGGATAGAAGAACAGGACCAGCCAATGGCCTTTATAGGTATCAAGGCTTACGTCAATAAAATCTTCTCCATCCCCGGAGACCGCTTTTAAATGAAAATCAGGAGCTTTTTTTCCAATGATTCGGTTCAATCTTGATTCCTCCTTTATATGCATGATGATTTCTGTTATAATGATATCATAAATAGAGGAGAAATACACCACGTTTTTAAGGAGGCAACGGTATGAGCGATAAAAAATATTCCGGTAATTTTTACAAGACGGATAAGATAGAAGAGACTCCGGACGATTGTCCAAGCTGCATCTATCAAAATAAGAAGGCAAAGAAGGATCCGGATGAATGCCCCAACTGTTATTACATTCCCAATAAGGAGAAGAAGGAAGGGCAGGAATAACTGGATATAAGGCTTCCAATGGCCGCATAAAAGGCCGTATACAAAGCCTTATGTAAGACCGGAAACGGGAAAGACAGGAGACATCTGAAGGCTTCAGTGTTTCCTGTCTTTTTATATGGTTAATTATAATGGATTAGTCCGCTGATAATGCGTATCTGGCCACGGCCATATCCTGTTCCACGGTACCGCCGGATACTCCCAGGCCGCCGATTAAGCTTCCGTGCTTCATAATGGGGAGTCCTCCGCCGAAGATACAGAACCTGCCAGGATGAGTCTGCTGGAGACCGTATAAAGGCTGTCCCGGCAGGATATCCCTGGCAGCGTCCTCGGTCGGTGCGCGGAGGGCTGCTGCCGTATATGCCTTTGAATATGATATGGAAATGCTGGCCAGGAGGGAATCATCCATCCGATGCATGGCAACCATATTTCCTCCCTGGTCCACCACTGTGATGACCATGGGGACATGGATGCTTTCAGCCATTTTCTCGGCTTTTTCAATCAGCCGCAGAGCTTCCTTCAGACATAAGCCCTGAGCCTTCAGAACGTCTAACAGGGCAGCTGTTATTTCCTTTGCTGCGTATGTATCATTCATGGTTTTACCTCCTTATCAGAGCAGGCTGCGGTACAGTTCCCTGTCCGGATGTGCAATCACGACCTTCTCCACCAGGGTACCGTTGGTTTCTGCTGTTTTTGCCCCTGCCTCCACACTTTCTTCCACTGCACCCACATCCCCGGTAAAGGTGACAAAGGATTTTCCTCCGATGCCTGTACCCAGCCGAATCTCAATCAGTGAGACGCTGGCTGCCTTGGCAGCCGCATCGGCTGCAATGATGGCGCCTGTGACAGAGAAGAATTCCAGGATACCCAAGGCTTTCAGGCTGGAAGGCATGGCGGACATGCTGATGGCCTCAATCACCTGGGGATGCACCCTGGGAATGAGAAGGCGGTCCACCACATTGGCTTTTGCGCTTTCCACGCCGGTTCTTAAAGCTGATTCCACGGCCGAGACCTCCCCTGTTATTAATATCTGATACTTGCCCGGACAGCTGGGTCTTGCAGAGACAAGCCTGATTTCCGCCGCCTTAAGCATCATGTCCGCCGCCTGGATACCTTTGGCTATGCTGTTTAACTCTAAAAAACCGATGGTAATCATATGATGTTCCTCCTATATTACTGCCTGTCAGCAGAGATGACAATTTCAGTTTCAGTGACTTGAGCAACAGTTCCGGATATGCTTGCGTGGATGTTGGCCCCCAGTGCCTGTTCAGGGATCGCGCCAATCAGCTGACCGCACGTGACTTTGTCGCCGGGCTGTACCTTGGGTACGCTTGGCGCTCCGATGTGCTGCCTGAGGGAAATACGCACCAAATCGGGCTCTGCGGTCATCAAACGGTCAATGTGATAGTCATAGTACTGGTCAACGCCCAGCCGGTTAGCCATGCGCCCAGACGGCGCCTTCCTCCAGTTTCGCTCTTCCAGCTGCGTAAAGGTTCCGGAAGGCTTTTGGTAACGGTACATATTCTGCCGGAGCAGATTTTTGATATAGATATTGACCTGGCGGGGCTGAAGGCCCATGGGACAGGCATAGGTCTCGCATAAGCCGCATTCACTGCATATCATGGCCTGTTTTACATGCTCATCCTCCAACACATCCTGGGGAGACTGGGCATATGCCAGCCTTCGCATGATCATGTGGGGCTTTATGGGGTGGCCCGTAAGGTAGCGCGGACACATCTGGGTGCAGCAGGAGCATTGGATGCAGCACATTTTGGCCCGCTTCAGGGTAACAGATACCGGAATATCATGCTGTTTTACCAGGGGAGTATCATCAGCCACAATGATATAACCGGATGTTGTTTTTGTGACAGTCAGACCAGCGGCTTCTTTCATATCATAACATTTTCCCATCATGGGTCCTCCGGCAATTACGTGATAGGAAGAAAGCGGACTTCCTCCTGCCAGGGAAAGGCACTCTGTAAAGGGCGTTCCCAGGGGGGCGCGGACAATGCATGGGGCTTCGACGGCGCCTGTGACAGTCAGGTATTTATCAGTAAAGGGCTGCCCCTGGGCAGCATTGAAAATGGAGTAGACTGTGGCCAGATTGGAGACAACGGCTCCCACATCAAGGGGGATTCCGGAGGGAGGAACCGTACGGCCCGTGATATCGCAGACCATGATCTGCTCATCGCCGGCCGGATAAAAGTTTTTTATCCGGTAAAGCCTGACAGAACTGCCAAGGTCTTTGATAGCGGCCTCCAGGGAAGCAATTTCCTCTGAATATGTTTCCTTCAGTGCAATATATCGTTTTCCTGCCTGCACCATGTCGCCAATCATGCCGGCGGCGGCAACAATCTCTTTTGCTTTGTGAATCATGAGCCAGCGGTCAGTACGCAGAAGCGGCTCACATTCGGCGGCATTGACAATGAGATATTCCACGGTACAGTTCAGCTTGACATGGGCAGGGAAACCGGCTCCGCCGCACCCGACGATCCCCGCTTCTTTTATTTGTTCTAACAGCGTCATATATATCTCCCTTCGTATATCATTAAACACCCGTTCTCATTCATTATAAAGAAAAAAGACATCCCGTACAATGAATGGCCAGTCTAAAAAACGGTATTATCCAAACTTGACTGTTCCAGGAGAGAAAGGTCTGGATAATACAATAAATCAGTTTGTCTATTACTAAGGGAAAAACTTTGCGTGATGTTACAATATAAAAATAAAGTCGGAAAGGTGATGGAGATAAATGGAAATAGAAGACTGGAAGGTCAGCCAGGGAGATTTAATGCGGATCATACAGGAATCGGTACCAGGAAAACAGATTACCATGGCTCATATTATAGCCAGCCCGGATGAGATTATTTACAAAAAAATTGGGGCTGGACCCAAGAGTTGACTATCACCGGGCAGCCATCGGAGTGCTGACCCTTACTCCCGGTGAGACAGCGATCATAACCGCGGACCTGGCCATCAAGGCATCTGCCATACAGATTGGTTTTATCGACCGGTTCAGCGGAACGCTCATCATTACGGGAACCATTTCTGATGTCAATATTGCGTTTGAGCGGATTCTGGAGTATACATCGTCTGAACTGGGTTTTACTGTGTGCAGGGTAACAAAGGCCTGATACCATGACAGTAAGCAGGGAGAGGTGGAACATGAAGAAAATCATGCTGGTAGGACGCAGCGGCGCGGGAAAGACAACGCTGACACAGGCCATGAAGGGACGGAGGATAACATACCATAAGACCCAGTACATTAATAATTATGATGTGATTATTGACACACCGGGGGAATACGCGGAGAACAAAACATTGGCAAGAGCGCTGGTCCTGTACTCTTATGAGGCGGATGTCGTGGGACTGCTGATGAGCGCCATTGAGGATTATTCATTATACAGCCCCCATATTGTGTCTATGGCAACCAGGGAGGTCATAGGAATCGTAACTCAGATTGACCAGCCGGATGCCAGGCCGGACCTGGCTGCCATGTGGCTGGAGCTTACGGGCTGCAAAAAAATATTCTATGTCAGCTCCGTTACCGGCGAAGGAGTGGGGGATATTCTGGATTATCTGAGGGAAGAGGGAGATGTGATGCCGTGGGAGAGAGAGGAGAAAACAGATGAAACGAGTGTTGATGCTGGCAGGTGACTACACGGAGGACTATGAAGTAATGGTTCCGTACCAGGCCCTGCAGGTGGCTGGAGTGGGGGTGGATGTGGTATGCCCGGACAAAGAGGCGGGCGATGCTATAAGGACGGCTATCCATGATTTTGAAGGCGACCAGACCTATTCTGAAAAACCGGGCCATAATTTTGTGCTCAACGCTTCATTCCAGTACCTGAAGCTGGAGCAGTATGACGGACTGTTCCTTACGGGCGGAAGGGCACCGGAGTATCTCCGGCTGAATCCCAGGGTCCTGGACATGGTACATTATTTTATGGATCTGAAAAAACCGGTTGCAGCTATCTGTCATGGAGTACAGATTTTAACCGCGGCAAGAGTGCTGAAGGGAAAACAGGTCACGGCGTATCCGGCAGTACGTCCGGAGGTGCTGGCTGCGGGAGGCATTTTCATGGAAAAGGAGCCATATGAGGCGGTGATTTGTGATAATCTGGTAACTTCCCCTGCATGGCCGGGAAATGTAGAGATTCTGAGAGGGTTTCTGAAACTGTTGGGCGTAACGGCCTTGTAGTGAAAATGGCAGATGCCAAATACATAAAAAGTTTGTATTTTACTTTTTTTACGTTTTAATAATATGCCTCGTTTTACGGCTCTATAGGATATTATGAGGAGGAGGAATGTCCTGGGGGAAATGGGCAGGGCATTCTTGGAAACCGGAAACCATAAATAGAAAACAAAATAAAGGAGGATATTTGTATGATAGCAAAGGGGTTTACAGAGCCAACCGAAAGAGTGAAACGTCTTAAGAGAGCAATAGTGGATGCAATTCCGTATGTTGAGTCTGAGAGGGCGGTTCTCGTAACAGAGTCCTACAAAGAGACAGAGGGGCTGTCTCCTATTATGCGCCGTGCCAAGGCGGCTGAAAAGATTTTTAACAATCTTCCCATTACCATTCATGATGATGAGTTGATTGTAGGCGCAATTACAAAGAATCTGCGTTCAACAGAGATTTGTCCTGAATTTTCTTATGACTGGGTTGAAAAGGAATTTGAAACAATGGGCACCAGAATGGCGGATCCCTTCCAGATACCAAAAGAGACCGCGGCAGAACTGCATGAAGCATTCAAATACTGGGAGGGAAAGACCACCAGTGCTTTAGCCGATTCCTATATGTCTCAGGAGACAAAGGACTGTATTGCCAACGGAGTATTTACAGTAGGCAATTATTTCTACGGCGGCGTAGGCCATGTGTGCGTAGACTATGGCAAGGTACTGACCATTGGTTTTACAGGAATCATCAAACAGGTGATTGAAGCCATGGATAAGCTTAACACCAGTGACCCGGAATATATTAAGAAGAAAAACTTTTACGAGGCTCTTGTGATTACATATACGGCAGCCATCAACTTTGCGCATCGCTATGCTGCAAAGGCAAGGGAAATGGCGGCGTCCTGTCCGGAGCCGGTAAGAAAATCTGAGCTGCTTCAGATTGCGGCTAACTGTGACAGAGTCCCTGAAAGAGGGGCAACCAATTTCTACGAGGCATGCCAGGCATTCTGGTTTGTTCAGATACTCCTTCAGATTGAAGCCAACGGACATTCTATTTCACCGGGACGTTTTGACCAGTACATGTATCCGCATTTGGCGGCAGACAGAAATATTTCCAAAGAATTTGCACAGGAACTGGTAGACTGCATCTGGGTTAAGCTAAATGACGTCAATAAGACACGAGACGAGGTTTCCGCCCAGGCATTTGCAGGATACGCAGTGTTCCAGAATCTGATCGTAGGCGGTCAGACAGAAGACGGACTGGACGCAACCAACGATGTTTCCTACATGTGTATGGAAGCAGTTGCCCATGTGGCGCTGCCCGCGCCGTCCTTCTCCATCCGTGTTCACCAGAACACACCGGATGAATTCCTCTACAGGGCGTGCGAAGTGACCCGCCTGGGACTGGGTGTGCCAGCCATGTATAACGACGAAGTCATCATTCCCGCATTGTGTAACAGAGGCGTATCCCTGGCGGATGCCAGAAGCTATTGTATCATCGGGTGCGTGGAGCCTCAGTGTCCGCATAAGACAGAGGGCTGGCATGACGCCGCATTCTTTAATATTGCCAAGGTCCTGGAAATCACCCTGAATAACGGCAAGGTAGGCGACAAGCAGCTGGGACCGCAGACAGGCGATATCACCTCCTTTAATAGCCTGGAGGATATCTTTGCTGCATACAAAAAACAGATGGAATACTTCGTATATCATCTGGCCGAAGCTGACAATTGTGTTGACTTCGCACATGCAGAGAGAGCCCCTCTTCCATTTCTGTCAGCATTGGTTGATGACTGTATAGGAAGAGGAAAAAGCGTTCAGGAGGGCGGAGCAATCTACAACTTTACAGGACCTCAGGCATTTGGCGTAGCTGATTCCGGCGATTCCCTGTGTGCTATCAAGAAGCATGTATTTGAGAGCAAAGAAGTGACCATGGCCCAGTTAAAGGAAGCCTTGGCCAATAACTTCGGCTATGCATGCAGTGCTTCCGCTCCTGCGGCTGATGTGTGCACGGATGAGGCGAAGATTTACGAGGCAGTGAAACGGATTCTGAGTAATAACGGTTCCATCAATCTGGCAGACCTTCAGTCACAGCTGTCCGCGCCAGCACAGGCATGCCGCTGGCCGTCAGCAGCAGAGCCGGATAAGACAGAAGCGGCCTGTGTGAATGCCGATTATGCACATATTAAGAGGCTGATGGAGAACACGCCCTGGTTCGGAAACGATGATGATGAAGTGGATATGATTGCAAGACGCTGCGGACAGATTTATTCCTATGAGGTAGAGAAGTATAAGAATCCGCGCGGCGGACAGTTCCAGGCAGGCTGCTATCCTGTATCAGCCAATGTATTATTTGGAAAGGACGTAGGCGCCCTTCCGGATGGCAGACTTGCCAAGGCTCCTTTGGCCGACGGCGTATCTCCGAGACAGGGCAAGGATATCAACGGGCCGACGGCAGCAGCCATGTCCGTAGCTAAACTGGACCATGCAAACTATTCCAACGGTACTCTGTACAACCAGAAGTTCCTTCCCTCCGCACTTGCAGGAGACGAGGGACTGAAGCGTTTCGCATCCATTGTGCGTTCCTATTTTGACCACAAAGGCATGCATGTGCAGTTTAACGTAATTGACAGGGAAACGTTGCTTGCCGCCCAGGAGCGTCCTGAGGATTACAAGGACCTGGTGGTCCGCGTCGCAGGATACAGCGCCCAGTTTACCGTTCTGGCAAAAGAAGTTCAGGATGATATTATCAGCCGTACAGAACAGACCTTATAGTGAGGTTTCAGCATAATACAGTGAAGGGAGTTCGGCATGGATTCAATCAATTATAATTTAACAGGAACCGTGTTCGACATACAAAGGTTTTCCCTGCATGACGGTCCGGGAATCCGGACAATCGTGTTTTTAAAGGGCTGTCCTCTCTCCTGCAAGTGGTGCAGTAATCCTGAATCTCAAAGTATCAAGCCAGTTATCATGTATAAAGCAGCTGATTGCCTCCATTGCGGCCGTTGTATGACGGCCTGCAGGAAGGGGGCAATCAGCCCGGAACATAAAAATTGGGTCAACAGGGATCTGTGCAGCGGATGTGGCGAGTGTGCCAACGCATGTCCTGCAGGTGCTCTAGTGCTTAAAGGAAAAACAATGTCAATCCAACAGGTAATCCGGGAGCTGAAAAAGGATGCCACTACCTACAGGCGTTCCGGCGGGGGCATCACCCTGTCAGGCGGTGAACCGCTGGTACAGTATGAATTTGCCTCTGAACTACTGCAGGCATGCAAGGGGCAGGGATGGCACACTGCTATTGAAACCACAGGCGTGGGAAGCAGGGAAGCCATTGAAAAGGTGATTCCTTATGTGGATACGGTGCTTCTGGATTTAAAGCACATGGACAGCGGGCAGCATAAAAAGTTTACAGGCATTGGCAATGAACCGGTCATTAAAAATGCTCCCGAAATCTGTAAAATATCCAAAACCGTAATCCGTGTTCCTGTGATCCCGGGCTTTAATTACTCGGTGGAGGCCATTAAGGCAATTTCGGAGTTTGCCAGAACTCTGGCGGGCATACGGACCATACATCTGCTGCCGTACCATTCCTTTGGCGAGAACAAATATGGATTGTTAGGCCAGGATTATACTATGAAGCAGGTTAAGCCGCTGGCGCCGGAGGATTTGGAGGAATGCAGGACAGTGGTGGAGAGTTATGGTTTTCAATGTATCATCGGCGGTTAGACACGATTTTAGAATGGAGGAAGAAGAATGGATCAGCAGTTAATTGAGAAGGTAATGAAGCAGGTTTCTGACGAGCTTGGTATCAAGCAGGAGGAATGCAGGGCAGAGGCGACAAAGGAAGAATGCTGCGGCAGCAATATCGGACTGACCGAGTTTGTAGGAACAGCAATCGGAGATACAATCGGACTTGTGATTGCCAGTGTGGACCCCCTTCTGGTAGACGTGATGAAATTAGGCAAATACCGTTCTATCGGTATTGTAGGCGGAAGAGTCGGCGCCGGTCCTCAGATTTGGGCGGTTGACGAGGCTGTAAAGGCAACTAATACCGAGATTATCTCTGTGGAGCTTCCCAGAGATACAAAGGGCGGGGCCGGACACGGCAGTCTGATATATATTGGTGCAGACGATGTGTCGGACGCACGAAGAGCAGTTGAGATCGCCCTTCAGGTCCTTCCGAAATATTTTGGCGATGTATATGGAAACGATGCAGGTCATCTGGAGTTCCAGTATACCGCAAGAGCCAGCTACTGTCTGGAAAAGGCGCTGGGCGCACCGGTTGGAAGGGCATTCGGCATGACATGTGCAGGGCCGGCTGCAATTGGTACAGTTCTGGCGGATATTGCAGTGAAGGCAGCTAATGTGGAGGTGGTAGGGTACTGCTCACCGTCCAGCGGCACCAGCTATTCCAACGAGGTTATCCTTACATTTACAGGTGATTCAGGAGCTGTACGCCAGGCAGTGAAAGCTTCCATTGAAGCCGGAAAGAAGATGCTGGGGGCATTGGGGGATGAACCGAAATCTACAACTACTCCGTACATCTAGTAAGACAGTTCCGGAGAAGGTGAATCAATTAAGGAGGTTCTAATATGAATGCAGATGCATTAGGTATGGTCGAAACAAAAGGCTTAGTGGGTGCAATTGAAGCAGCGGATGCCATGGTCAAAGCAGCCAATGTTTCTCTGGTAGGATATGAGAAGATTGGTTCAGGACTTGTTACCGTCATGGTAAGAGGCGACGTTGGCGCGGTTAAGGCAGCCACCGACGCTGGTGCGGCTTCCGCGGCAGCAGTTGGAGAGGTTGTATCTACCCACGTTATTCCGCGTCCACATACAGATGTTGAAAAGATTCTTCCACATCTTGAATAAAGGCAGCAGATAAAAACACTTATCTGTCAGCGGTTGCAGAGGGGAATGCCCCTATCCGTTGGATAGGGGCATTCCTTGAAACGAGGTGAAGGAATTGAATATCAGTGAAGAACAGCTGAAAGAGCTGGTACTGCGTGTGTTAAGTGACCTGGAGGCGGAAAAAAGAGCGGAATGCATGAAGGATTCCAAACAGACTCTGTATATGCTGTGCGTATCCCCGTGGAGTGAACGGTATATGGAATTTCTAAAGAAAATGGAAGGGTCGGATGCATATGATATTGTTCCCGTCATCCCCCCATCCTGGAAGAATATGGGATATGAGGCCAGACTCAGGCAGTCCGTATCCTTTGGCAAAATTCTGTACCGCTCCGGCAAAATGCCGGATAATCTGGACAGAGCAGTGACGCTGCTTCCGGTAGTTCCCAGGGACGTACTGGTGAAAACAGCATTATGCATCAGCGATACATACGAGACTTCATGGATAGCAGAATGCATGAAACAGGGCAGCCGGGTTGTATTGCTTCTAACGGGCCTGGAAAAATTTTCCGGAAACGAAAAACCTGCATACCGGAAACGTATCATGGAGTATTACAGACAGGTGCTGGAATTTGGAGTGGAGATATGCAGCACAGAGGAGCTTTCGGGCAGAGCCCCTTATGAAATATCGTGTGAAGGGACGGACCGGACAATGGCCTGCCGGACAGAAAACAGCACATGTACATTGGAGCCGGATAAAAAGAAAAAAAGAGTAATATCGTCGTCCAACGTGGAACAATTTGTTTCTGACGGCGTCATATATCTCCAGCCCGGAGATATCGTGACGGATTTGGCAAAAGACAGGGCGAAATTTCTAAAGATAGTATTCAAATAAAAAGGAGAGTGAGGTGATAGGATGAAACAGGCATTGGGATTAATTGAAATCAGCGGACTGTCCACAGCAGTTGTGGCCGCCGATACCATGGCCAAAGCAGCCAATATCCGCATTCTGGAGATTGAAAATACAAAAGGTCTGGGATATATGACTATAAAGATTGCCGGGGACGTGGGAGCTGTTAACGCTGCCGTCAATGCGGGAAAGCAGATTGGAGCGGCAAACAATAAACTGGTCTCATGGAAGGTCATTCCAAGACCGTCCGATTATGTGGAACAGGCATTCTGTTGTCCCGAACCGCCAGTACCGCCCTCCCCTCCGATGAAAGAGGCGCAGGAGGAGACAGGAACCGGAAAAACAGGGGAGACAATGCGGGAAAGCCCGGAAACAGCCGGAGAACCGGAGCCGGACGGCGGGCAGGCAGATTCTGTGGGGGAAGAGACGGATTCAAAGGATGAGCCGCAGGCAGAAGCCGAACAGCCGTCAGAGGAAGAGGACTTTAAGCTGGCGGAAAAACCAAAGAAAGTTTCCAGGCGCACATCAGCCGCCAAAGGCACAGGTACCGCAAGGTCCAAAAACAGTTAATTGAAATCAGGAATACCGGTAATGGCAAGGGACGGCCGGGTTCTCCGTGAAAGGAATGTGAAAGGCATGAGATTAGCTAAGATAATAGGAACAGTTGTGGCTACCAGAAAAGATAATTCTCTGGTGGGTTATAAACTGATGATTATCAGACGGATTGATGGACATGGTAATTTCATTGATTCAGAGGAAGTGGCTGTGGATTATGTAGGGGCCGGAATTGGTGAGACAGTCCTGATTGGTTCGGGCTCTTCTGTACGTGTGGACCAGTCCAAGCGAGAGGCCGTTATTGATATGGCAATTATCGGAATCGTAGATACAATGGATATATAGTGTAATCATTTTTAGTGGGAAAGGAGGTAATGAATGACATGAAAAGCAGTATTTACTCCAGCGTGACTGATGCAGTAGCATCTGCAAAGGGAGCCTACGGCAGATATATAAAGCTGACCCTGAATGAACGGCAGGAAATTCTGGAAGGAGTGAAAAAAGCACTTCGTCCCCTTGCAAATGAACTCGCCGCCATGACAGTTGCGGAAACCGGCATGGGAATTGTCCAGGATAAGGCACAGAAAATAAAACTTGCCATCGAGAAAACGCCCGGCGTGGAGGACCTGATTACAGAAGTCAATACAGGCGACCATGGAATGACACTCTATGAACTTTCCTCTTTTGGTATCGTATGTGCGGTACAGCCATGCACCAATCCCTGCGCGACTCTTATCAGCAACACTATCGGTATGCTGGCTGCGGGGAATGCAATCATCCATTGTCCACATCCGAGAGCAGTTAAGGTTTCACAATTCCTGACCACGATTATCAGCGAGACAATCCGCAGTATCAGCGGCATTGACAATCTGGTAGTCACCCTTCATGAAAGTCTGATGGGATTTACCACAGAGGTCATGAGCCATCCTGATGTTGACTTGGTTGTCTGCACCGGGGGCAGCGGTTCCCTGCGCCAGGCCATGACGTCCGGTAAAAAGGTGATTGGAGCCGGACCGGCCAATCCTGTCACGATTGTGGATGCCACAGCGAATCTGGAAAAGGCGGCCAGAGATATTGTAAGAGGCGCTTCGTTTGACAATAATCTGATGTGTACATCAGAAAAGTGTATGGTGGTGGAGGAGAGCGTATCAGACCGTTTTATATATGAACTTCTGAAAAACGGTGTGTACTATATCCGGAATGAGGCGGAAATCCAGAAGCTTCTGAATGCCGCGGTCACAGAGGATTTTGTGATTAATAAGAAACTGGAAGGCCGGAGCGCCAAGGAGATTCTTGAATATGCCGGCATTCCCGCCAGCAAAGCCATAAAACTGATTGTGGCAGAGACAGGGCGGATGCATCCCTTTGTTATCACAGAACTTATGATGCCTCTTGTGCCGTTGGTAAAGGCGGCTGATTTTGACGAGGCTCTGGAAATCGCCTTGGAAGTGGAGCAGGGATATAAACATACGGCAACCATTCATTCTGAGTCCATCGAGCATCTGAACCGGGCTGCCAGGGAATTACAGACCTCGGTGTTTGTTAAAAACGGTCCATCCCTTATGGGAATTGGCTTTGATAAAGAAGGTCATACCAGCTTTACAATCGCAACCACCACAGGAGAGGGAACTACCACGGCAAGGCATTTTGCCCGCAGGAGAAGATGCACGTTGACAAGTGGATTTTCGATTCGCTGATTGTAATTAGGAAAGCAGGTTGATGGGAATGATGGAAGGACGGGATGACAGATTTTATTACGTAACTTCGGAATCTGTAACCGAAGGCCACCCTGATAAGGTGTGTGACCAGATTGCAGACGGCATTCTGGATGCATATTTGGAGCAGGATTCGAAATCCAGGGTGGCAATAGAGGCCATGGCATCTGCGGACGTCCTGATGCTGGCAGGAGAAGTTACATCAAAGGGCCATGTGGATGCAGCGGCAAAAGCCAGGGAAATTATCAGAAGAATAGGCTACACGGAACAT
>ENA-OQCB01000324-OQCB01000324.1-human-gut-metagenome-genome-assembly--contig:-NODE-324-length-22653-cov-4.791175_pt1 | contig 22653 bp, 29 predicted proteins | sample MGYA00242493_ERZ504568 | MGnify/ENA primary metagenome ERZ504568 (study PRJEB26092, sample SAMD00036229) | human gut metagenome | host: Homo sapiens | study: EMG produced TPA metagenomics assembly of...
ATACAGGAAGCATGCAAAAGGACAACGCAAATTTCATATTTCTGCTATACTATTACTGAAAGGATGGAAATATGCATAATTACCTTGAAACACTTCCCTTCTGGAAGGAGCTTACAGATGACCAAAAGCAGCTGTTATCTACCCATATCATAGAGCGCAGCTTTCAAAAGGGGGACATTCTCAATCACGGCAGTCAGGAATGCACCGGTCTGGAAATGATGGTAAAAGGACAGGCACGTATTTTCATGATGTCACCGCAGGGGAATGAAATTACGCTGTACCGTTTATTGGAACAGGATGTCTGTGTATTGTCGGCAGCCTGTATGATTCATTCTCTGACCTTCACGGTCAGCATGGAGTTTGAAACGGATGCCGTGATCCTGCTCATTCCCAAGCAGATTCTGCAGATCGTTTCATCACAAAACTGCCGGGTAAAGGATTTTACGATGGAGCTGGTTGCGGATCGCTTTTCCTCCGTGATGAACACCATGCACGATGTCATGTTTTCCAGCAACGAGCACCGACTTGCCCAGGCGCTTTTAACACAGATGCAGCTTCAGGAAGCCGCTTCCCTTCAGCTCACACATGATACGCTGGCACATGAGCTGGGGACTGCCCGTGAGGTTGTATCCCGCCTCTTGAAGCAATTTCAAAGGGATGGTCTGCTTCAGCAATCCAGAGGCTGTATCACCATACTTGATGAGCAGCGGCTTACCCGCCTATAAAGTTGTTTATAAAAAGCGGGCAGAATACCCCCGCCTCAGTGGTCGATGAACGCTTGCTCTATAGCTGGCAGTAGTTCACTAAACATCATATTCTGCTGTATGGCATTTCGTTACACGCATGCAAACTGCTTCACCGACATGATGCTTTTACATCAGATATACAAAGTCAAAAAACGGCAGAAGGTGTTTCTGTCGTTTTTTTCAGCTGCTTGATTGTCATGCTTCCTGCGCATGTACAGATGTACAGGAAATTAGACCTTATGTAAGAATCTGCAACTGTCTCTTTCTGATATAACAGCCGTGACGGCCACTCTAAGATGCAGCCGATGGAAAAACTTGTATGGTGCAGCGGAAATCCCTTACAAACTTGGAGCGGATAACAGCTGCTACCGCTTGCTTATCTGAGAAACTGCCGATTCTAGCGGACCTTCTGAAGCAGCTGACGGGCTTTCACGATTTCATCAATATTCATACAGGTGCTGATGATGGCAAGGCGTCCCTGTTCCTCACATATTACACGTCCTCTGTCCTGAACCCATATAAGACTGCCGTCCTTCTGCACCATACGATAGCGTGTTGTATATTCCATACCTTCGCGGAAAGTCGTGCCGAGATCAAGCTCCACCTGTGCCCTGTCTTCCTGATAAATCGTATTCTCCACCATTCCGTTGATTCCCTGATAGAGATCCTGATAGCTGTCATAGCCCAGAAAATGAATCATCTCCTCATTGGCAAAGTAGAGTGGAAAGCCTTTCTCGCAAAACCCTCCAATCATACCTCCCGGAAAAGATTCTGCATACAGCTTTGCGGCATGCTCCTTGTTTCTTTTGGTCAGCTGCCGCGGTGAATCCCTCTGATTGGCAATTCCCAGCAAATGATGCAATAGGCGCTGCGATTCCAGCAATTCATCCTCCTGCTTCTTTATCTTTGTGATATCCGTTAACAGGCTGTTATAAATGCGCACACCCTCCTCTTCGCGGATATAGCGGATATGCTGTTCCACCCATATGGTTTCACCGGTTTTTGTAAACAGCCGGAATTCCACGCTGCAATCCGTTTTCCACTGCTTTGGATTCGACCAGATACGCATCACCTCATCATGATCACGCTCATCAATGTACTCCAGCATTCCGTTTTCCAGAATATCCTGCAGCTCCTGTGTCGTATAGCCGTGCAAAAGGGATAGACCTGCACTGATTACACGACAGCTGAGCCGCTCATCGGGGTACACCTGATATTCAAATATATCTCCGGGCATCGTCTGTAGGATTGCCAGCAGCTCCTTCTGCAGACTCATCGTGGTGCTCACATCGCTGACTGATCCGTAGAACAGCCTGCGATTTCCCTGTTTATGCAGGAAAAAGGCCTGCATATGCATCCACATAAGCTCTCCGTTCAGACGGTACCGCCGAAAGGTTCCACTTGCCCCCATGGATTCCGCTTCCTGTGCCTTATGGAAGATATCCCATACAAGCGGCATATCCTCCGGATGAATCTGACGGGTGATGAGTCTGCTGCGCTCCTGTAAATCCACAGCATTGCAGCCTGTAATACGGTAGTAGCGGTCATTTACCATCAGAATCTGTAAATGCGTATCATCCTCGATTTCATACAATGCGATTCCTCCCAGAATATTGGAAAGCATCGCTTCACTTGTAATATCCTTGTGAAATAAATCCTCCAGATCTATACTGGGCAGGCGTTTCGCCTGCATGCCGCGAACATCAATACGCCCGGCATCCGCAAGAAGCTCACAGAAGTGGTCCCGGCTCATCGGCTTATAAAAATAATAACCCTGCATATATTCACAATCGAGGTTTAACAGGCGGTCCGCCTGTTCATGGGTTTCCACACCCTCTGCAATCATCCGCAGGCCAAGCCAGCGTCCCATCGAGGTTATGGACTCCAGGATACTGGAATTTCTCGTATTCTGATGATTGGATGTATCCAGAAATTTCATATCGATTTTCAGAATATCCAGTTCAATGTTCGACAGCATGTTCAGGGAGGAATATCCACTGCCAAAATCATCCATCAAAACGGTGAAGCCGCATGCCCGCAGTTCATTTACAGTGGCAATCAATTGATCGAAATTCTCAGCGTAGGCACTTTCCGTTATCTCTATTTCCAAAAGCCGGGATGGTATTTCGTATTTTTTTATTAGTGCAGTAAAGACTTCACACAGGCGGAACTGAAGCATATCCACCCTTGAAACATTCACACTGACCGGTACCACCGCAGCTTTTTCATCAATCTGTCATGCAGGAAGCGGCAGACCTCCTCCCATACATAGGAATCCAGCTTATAAATAAAGCCGCTTGTCTCCAGAATGGGAATAAATTCTCCCGGCGGCAGCAGACCGCGCTGGGGATGCTGCCATCGCACCAGTGCCTCGGCTGCGAGTATACGATTCGTTCTGGCACTGACCTGCGGCTGATAATAGACAACGAATTCCCGGTTATCCAGTCCGTTTTTCACACCGAACAGTACCTCCTGACGGTTTTCAATCAGTTTTTTTCATCGAATCCTGATACACAGCAACGCGGCTCGCATAATTGCCTTTTCTGCTGGCTGCGGCAATTGCCGCCCGATCACACATCTGAGCAATCGGAAGCGTTTTATCCTGAATCATATAAATACCTACCGTGGGAAGAAATTTGATGGAAGCATCGTAGTTCTGTATCCAGCCGATGATCTCGGGCTCCAGCTTTTTTACATCACAGGCAGCCTGCGGCAGCAGCATGACGAACTCATCGCCGCCTATGCGTGTTGCAATGCCATTTAACTCCTGCACCTTTTTACGTATCTGATAGGAGATATACATCAGCAGATGATCCCCCTCCTGTATACCATACCAGTCATTGAACAGCTTAAAATGCTCGATATCGATATCTACAAGACCATACTCCTGATGAACATCCTGCATAAGGCGTTCCTGAGCAAGTCGTTCAAAGGTCGTTTTCCCCATACAGCCTGGTAAGCTCATCGTAATGAGGCTTGTAATCCTGTCCGGCTGCGGGATTTGGAAGCTCCTCTGACATCGTATCTATCATACAGAGACAGGTATCCGTCAGCTCTTCATTGGAGGAAGCAGTGATTTGGAATTTCATCCAGCGATATGCACCATGCAGCAGGATGCGGAAGCTGCAGCTGACATGAGAATATACGGCAATGCGTTTTTCCAGGGTGTCCAGATTCCAGAAATCTTCAAAATCTGCACGGTCTTCCTTATATACATACCGTGTACACAGCTTCTGTAGCAGCTTACACAGCGAGCCGTTTTGTGAAAGCCGTGGCTGCTGCCTGAGATTCTCATAAAGCATGGTAAAGGAATCCCTTTGTATATGAAGCTCCACAATGGCATACAGCAGCCCATCAGTTTGTGCATGGATCACACTGCCGGCTTTCCCAGGAGCTGCCGCATGCATGGATATCAGGGTACACAGCCCTTCCTTCGGCCATTCCACCTGAATCGCGACATACTCCATCCAGATTTCCAGCTTTTGATTGTATAGCAGCCTGTTTTCTATCTTTTGGTGTCCTGTCTTTTTCAGCGGGCAGTCAAAACAGGGCGTTTTGCTCTCCTGCAGCATTTGATAGCAGAATGCATGCTGTTCACATCCGGGAAAGGTCTGTTTTGCGGTTTCATCCATATAAACGATTTCATAATGCTGATTGATAACAAAAACACCCTTTTCGATTTCTTCATTGTTCAGCTTTTTATCCATAGGCGTGCTCCTTTACGACAGGAAGATTACAATACTTTCCTTTATTGTACTATTTTCCAGATAAAACCTCAATGAAGATTCCGATGTTCCCTGCTATTTCAATCTATTGTTCCAGCCGGAAAGAGCGCTTTTTGTCACTACGATGCTATTTATACCTTTGAAGGAATGAAAGCTTACTCTTGTAAATCATAATGCTGTATTCGCACAGCCATCCCAAAAGACAAACAAAAGGTACGGATAAGACCGCATTCAGGTCAGGTTAACCGGCAGAAAGCGGATACAGCTGACATGTACACTCCTGTACAAAAGCCATGATTGCATCCCTTATTACATGCCGGTAAATCAATTGCCACAGGCATAACCAACCATACGCAATATCAAAATACCCGAATACGGTAAGCATCCTATAGGATTCTGAATCAGATATGTGAATTTGTATCCATATCCTATTCCTTCTGCAGGGAGGTGTTTATACTATTTTGGCTTATGAAGGTATTATGAGTGACCGCATGCTTTTTCATATAGAACCAGATGACAGCAAGCATGGCAGTGGAGGACAGCGGAGATACCAGTCCGTAAACGGCAAGAACCTCCACCCTGTAATGCATCAATGCAAAGAGCAGCGGTACGCGGATCACCAATGCGCCACCACAGCAGTTCAGCATGGTAAATACGGTTTTTTCACTTCCATTCAGATATCCGTTCATACAGAACAGGATGGAAACAGCAAGATAATCCAGACTGCAGCCTCTTAAAAAGGGGATTCCTGCACGGATGACTGCTGCATCCCTGGAAAACAGAGAAATCATGGATTGCGGGGACAGCTGTGCCCATAAAAAGAACAGAGAGGAACAAAGCATGGATACGCAGATTCCATAGCGGACGAAGCCGACAGCACGCTCTTTTTTACCGGCTGCCAGATTCTGTGCAGTCAACGCTGTCAGGGCATTGGAGACAGAGGTTGCCGGAAGCATGGCAAAAATATCAAATTTACTGGCAATCCCAACGGCGGAAGCTGCATACACTCCAAAACCATTTGTGATGGCAGTCAGATACAGAAAGGAGAAGCGCACCATGCATTCCTGAAAGGAAACAGGAATACCAATGGCAATCAATTCCTTCAGCACTGCTGTATCCAGCTTCAGACAGCGTCTTGAAAAGTGAAGGGCTGAACCCTGACGTCGCATATACCATATCGCGATCAGCATGCTGATTCCCTGTGAGGCAACCGTGGATATCGCCGTTCCTGCTACTCCCATATGAAGAACACCCACAGTAAACAGATCGCCTGCAATATTGCAGACACAGGCAGCAGCCACAAACAACAACGGGCTTATGGAATCCCCATAGCCGCGCAGGAGTGCGCTGAAAGCATTATATTCACAAATGAAGAAAATACCGGTTATGCAGATAAAGACATACTGATAGGCCTGTGCCATAGATGCCTGCGGTACCTGCAGCAGCTGAAGAATCATCCCTGTGCTGAAGGCCAGTATCAGGCTCAGGATAATAGAGAACAGTGCAAAAAAGGTAATCGTGGTACCGATCGTCTTTTCGATTTTATCAGGCTGCTGCCTGCCTGCATATTTTGCGACAAGAATGGTAGCTCCCAGTGTCAGTCCGGAAATCACGCTTGTGATTATCTGTGTGACCTGTGTGCCGGTGGATACCGCCGCAATGCTTTCCGCCGGACAATAAGCTCCGATAATCATCAGGTCAGCCGCCCCGTACAGTGCCTGCAGCAGATTGGCAAGCAGAAACGGTATCGAAAAGCGCAGCAGTACCTGCAAAATATTTCCCTGTGTAAGTGATGCGGTGTGTTTCATAAAATCTCTCCTCATTTTTCTTGTTCTTATTGTAAAGGCAGCTCTTCCCATATTCTGTAGCCTATGTTACAATTCAGAGAGAAAAATTTTAAGGGGAGATGGATATGCATCAGATTAAAATTCCAGAGGAGCTGTACCACTGCTTTGAAGCGGCAGGCTATCGGCAGCACTATGAGGCCAATGAGGATATCTATATGCAGGGAGATGATGCGGGACGTATTTACTTTATCAGGAAAGGACGTGTACGTGCCTATTATGTGACTTATCAGGGGCGTGAATTAACGTATGAAATTATTGAAAAGGGCAGGATATTCGGTGAATCCTCCTTTCTTTCACAATGTGCCAGACCGGTCTGCGTGGCAGCAGTTACACAGGTTGAGCTGATGGCCTGCGATCTGAATCAGCTGTATGTGTATATGGAGCAATCCCCCGGACTTATGCAGATCATGCTGCAGCTGCTGTCCAATACCTGTAATCATTTGACCGCACAGCTGCGCCGTATCACGCTGTATGACCGCTATCAGCGTATTGCCAGCCTGCTGCTGTCGGAAACAGCTGCACCTGATTATGACCGCGGTATCACTTATTCCAGCATCCCCTATACCCAGGAGGACCTGGCACTGATCCTGAATCTCAACCGGGTAACGGTAAACCGGGTACTCAGTGAGTGGAAGAAAAAAGGCATTGTGACAGCTTCCTATGGAAAGATCACGATTCTCAAGCGTACCAGTCTGGAGGCGCTGTTTCCGGCAGCATCACCAAAGCATTTGACTCGTTGAACATGAAGTAAGCTTCCTGTGAATACGGATACTTAAAAATGAAAAAAGAGTGACATCGACAAAATCACTCTTTTTTTATCATTTGATATCTGCTTCTATTTTGCCAGCGTTTTATCGATATCCGCCAGCTCTTCTTCCAGCTCACGGATAAATTCCTTCTTATCCGCTATCTGTTCCTCCATATCATTGATTGCCCGTTCTCCAATCAATCCGATAATATCATTCTGCATACGCTTGATCTGACGCTGCTGATCCAGAATCAGCTCCTGCTTGCGTGCACGTGCCTCCTGCATTCTCTGACGCCACTGCGCATGCCGCTGTTCATTCCAGTTGCGCAGCCCTTCAAAATAGGAATCCATTGCCGTACGGAATTCCTTCCAGATGTCATCTTCTCTTTCTCTGCCGCAGGAACCGATGCTTTTCCATTCCTTGCTTAGATTTTTCATAACATCCGTATGCTCCCGGGTATATTCCCCACGCTGTGCAATTTCATTTGCCTGCTCTACCAGCCTGCGTTTTTCCTCGTATTTCCCATCCTGCTGTTCGTGCAGCTGATCATAGTATTCGCCTCTTCGATCATAGAATTTCTGACGGCTTTCATTAAAGGCATTCCACAGACGATCCTCATGCTCACGGCCCGCACTTCCTGCCGCCTTCCACTGATCCATCATCGCACGGAATTTTTCTCCTGTCTTGTTCCATTCAACAGAATCCGCCAGTGCTGCTGCCTCTTTGATCAGCCCTTCCTTTATTTCTTTTGCATTCGAGAACTTCGTCTGCAGATTTTCCCAGTGCTCATGCTTGCGGTCAAAAATTTCTGACGAGCCGCATTGAAGGCATCCCATAATTCATCATCTGTTTCTTTTCCTGCTGTTCCCGATGCCTTCCATTGCTGCATCAGCTCATTCATTTCCTCTGTTGCCTGATTCCAGTCATCGGAAGCAGCAACCTTTTCCGCACGGTCAATCAGCTCCTGCTTAATGGCCTGATTGCTCTGATACCCCTCTCTACGCTTCGCATAAAAGGCATCCATATAGCTGTCAAATTCTTCGTTCAGCGTTTCTTCATAGGCACTGTCCCAATAAGAAATGCGTTTCCATCTCCTCTTTAAATCTGAAATTTCACGGAACACCGTGTTCCAGTCGGAAGATATTTCAATATTCTTCGCTTCTTCAATCAACGCCTCTCTGCGCCGAATGTCCTCATCATAGTCATTTACTTCAAAATCATCATGATCATTGTACATATGTATTCCTCCAGTAAGGGCGATTCCACCACAATCGCCTGCTATCAACTTAAATTCTATCTCAAATACGCTAAAAAGTCATTCATTTCTTTCATTTTGTATAGAAAATTGCGCTGATTATCATAATTTGGCGATAAAGATAAAAAATACTACATCACTGCATATTTTCATAATCAAAACAAGGCTTACTTCTGTAATTGTCTACTGAAAATATACGAAGCGCAGATTTTCCTCCATAGCTTCGCTGTCTCTTATCAGACTGTAGGGTTTATCTGCATGGTGAAGAACACCTGTTGCATAAAAAAAAGCATGATGCACATCATAACATCCAAAAGCAGGTGAGTTGTTAAAGCAAAGATGATTCCTATACCGTTTCTGCATCACCTCTGTTTACATACAGCCTGCTTCTATCTGATGGAAGGCTGTATCACCGAGCACTGTCTTGATGTTCAGTCAGCTATCCTTCATCATACTGATGATTCTTTGGATTGCATAGCGTAAAGGCAGAAAAGCTGTCCTTACTTTTCTGCCTGTATATCATCATTCTTCCTTTGAAACCACATGTGAGCAGAGATAGCGAACCTTCCCCTTACTGCTGTTTCCATATTCAATCGCTTCTTTCGGACAGCTGCAGATACATGCCATGCAGTGGGTGCAGCTTTTCCCCCAGTCCGGTACCCCCTGCTTCAGTTGAATATTGCCCAGCGGACAGACCTGTTCACATTTTCCGCAGGAAATACATGCATCCGTTGCGTAAAATTTATCCGCATGTACGATCAAAGGATAAAATAAAGGATTGATCCAGGCACTGTTCACAAAATCCCTCACACTTATTTCCGGTTTTGGTATTCTGCGATTTGTCCGTATATACTCAGCTGCCTCTGCAATCTGCTTTTCTGCGTTATGGATGATGGTTAAAGCCTCCTGCTTTTTGGGAGCATCATAGAGTGCGATATAGTTTTCCGGCATGACGATTTGCATGCATCCCTGATAGCTCCATCCTTTTTCTTTGCAGAGCCGTTCAAGATAAGCACCGGCATTTCCAATCGATCCGCCGCAGGTCATTACAAAATACAGTTCCCTGCTTCCCGTCAGCTCCACTGCTTTCAGCCATTCTTGAACAACACGCGGAATCCGCCATGCATAGGTTGGAGCAACAATCACCCAGGGCTGCTTTGCATACAACGTGTCCTTCTTCCTCTGTCGTATGGAAGAAAACAGATCAAAGCCTTCATCCTGCAGCTCCCTCTGTAAACGTTTTGCCACATAGGCACTGTTTCCGGTTCCTGAAAAATATACAATCATAGATGTCTCTCCTCCTCTTCCTTCTGTAAATGAATCACACTGTCATAGATGAGGTCAATCAGCTGCTTGACCTGTTTCCACTGGGTGTTGTCCGCACTGATATAATAATAGTTTTTTGTCCCCTCCTTCCGCATATCAACAATACCTGCTTCCTTTAGAATCTGCAGATGATGCGATACAGAGGGTCTGGTCAAATGAGCCCTTTCAGCTATTTCATTGACACGGATTCCCGATCGCTCGCTTTGGATCAGTATCAACAAAATGACCTGCCTTGTTTCATCACCAATGGCAGTGAATGCCGTTTTACATGTATGAAAGCCGCTGGTGATATGCGCAATGCGCTTCTGACATTCCTTATCCATGAAAGTCCCTCCCTACATATAGCGGATATCGGCTGTATCCCGCTGTGCACTTCTCTGATATCGTATCTTAGGATACCCCAGAACCAGCGTTGTGACCGCTTTTTTTCCTTTTGGTATGTGCAATGCCGCCCGCAAGCTTCGCGAATGGTTCACCACCATGGTGAAGAATCCGCTGTACAGTACCCCTAAGCCGTTTGCCTCCGCAACAAATTCCATATTCTGTGCAGCCAGTGCCCCGTTAATTTCCTCTTTTGCTGCTATAACGATGGCAACCGGTGCCTGAAAAAAGAAAAAGTGATCATCAATGACGGTTCTCCTGGCCATGGAGCTGAACAGATTTGCAACCGGCTTCAATCTTCGAAAGAATTTCACTGCCTGCTGCTCCAAAGAAGCCTTTTCTTTATCGATAACGATATATGTCACATCCTGTTTGTTTTCTGCTGTATGTGTCAGTCTGCCGGCTTCCAGAATCTGAGAAATCACTTCGGCAGGGATTTCCGTTTCCTGAAACTGACGGATGGTTCGACGGAAACGAATCACCTCCAGCACCTTTTGAGGATCAAGGCGTACGCTGGATGCCTGCTCAACGGCAGCTTCACTGTAGCCGCTGATCGTGACGGCTTTCTTCGGACAGATTGCAGCACAGTGTCCGCACATGATACACTCTGCTTCCAGTATCTCTGCCTTTTTATCTTTTAGTTGTATATTGCTGGTGGGGCAGTCTTTCGCACACTGACCACAACCGATGCACAAGGAAGGATTTATTTGTATTTCATGTCTGTTCATAACGGACTCCTTTCGTTAACATTCTTTAACCATTATAACAAACTTCTGCAAAATTGCAGTATCCGTAAAGAAACTCGTTACCAAAGAAATTATACACAAAACAGGAAAAGACCTACCCTTCGTATTTCAATCTTTCGCACTCCCGCTTCTAAAGCATCTCATGATAACCGGATGCTTGTTTTTTGCTTAACGTCCTTTTCAAACCGGAACATAGCAGTGCTGCAGCTTTGCTATACACAGAATGGCATTCAATATCGAAAGCTGCGCATATATTGAAGGGTCTTTCTTACTTTAAGGTGTTTGCAAAAGGAAGACTTCAACTTCTATTGATAAATACAATCGTGTTGAAGTCTCCCTGTTTTGAGTTTCCCTACAATCGAGAAAGAACCAAATTGGATACCGTGGGTTTTTGAGATAAGAATAAAACATGAAAAAGAGCTGTCTTTGCAGCTGCGTTTTCAATTATACAGTATATTTTGATGAATCATTCCATGATAGTTTGTTGAATTTAAACGCACACAGCGACCACTTATAAATTCAATCAAAGCTTGCTGCTTTCATTCCTATATAGGAGATTCCTTTACTGTCCCTTACACCTTTTCCATACGAAGGACAGCATCCCCATAATAACAGATATAGGCAGCATTTTCATCATGAAACAAGATAACCTGCTCCGCCTGTTTCTTTTCTTCATCATATAAATAAACACTTGATGCGGAAGTGGTGAGGATGTCCAAGTCGGTTTTCATAATACGATCAACAATCTCTTTCATATTCACCCGCAAATCATATTGATACGGTGTGGTTTCCTTCACCTCCCAGTTTGATACTGCGGATTCCTTTTCGTCATACTGGAAAATACAGTACCCCCAGCGGCCGTGTCCATCCGTAAATGTACAGGAGTAGAATTGCTTATCTGTGTACAACTCCTTCAGCTCATGATTGCGTATAGAAACTCTGGCAAAGCTGTCATAATTCCAAATCGGCTGATCGATATCCTTTGTTTCTTCGTGAACCCACATCGCCATGAATCGCTGCACACTCTTATGCTTCATAAATGCCATAGCCGCTGCCGTACCATCTCCCCCGTAATACGAAGCTATCGCCTTTTCAAGCAATGCCTGCTTCAAAGAGAGCAGCATATCCTTATGCCACATGCTTTGTACTGCAGTATATCCGGCAGTATCCTTACATGCCGTCATAAAAAATATGACCGACAGAGCAACCAGAAGCATTCTAATCTGCTTTATCATAAACCTTACCTTCCGATATGCATCCCTGCCCCCACAGTAGCTGCACACATCTTCTTCCTTTCTTTACAGGCTGTCAGTAACACCCTCACTCTTTTCTTCTGATAAATTCCACAAAGGCAAACATGATGGAAATAACGCTCAGAACAGCAACAATCAACTCCGACATGTTGTTTGCATATTCTGCCATCTTTGGCTCCATAATGCCAAGTATGAGATAATAGCTGCACCAGAGCAGCCCCAGCAAAAGAACAAGGCAGGTGACATACTTGAGCAGACCTGCCGCTTTACTGATGAATTTGATATTTCTTGCGATTTGTTTCTGCGTATAGTCCTTTTTTATCAGCTTCTTTTTTACACCGCCGCCCACGGCACCTAGGATCAGACCTACGGATAAACTGACGCATATCGAAAAGTATACACTCATAAGATCCCATCCTTTTCAAATATCAGATCCATTCTGCGGATACAGCCGTTTGCACTGATTTCTGTCGGTATCATTCCAGCATACCGGTAACCCTTTACGGCATAGTCATTTATGATATCGCGATGCTCCATCGTGACTGCCAAAACCACATCCTTCATTATGTAAGCAACATTACCATATTCATATTGTTTCATAGGGTCTCCTTCCTGCGAACCTCTTGTAAATAGTCTTGTTTCTGTGTCCTCAAATAAGCATCAATGAATTTTTTTGAAGGCGTGTATATGTTCTTTGGAAGCTGATCGACTGGAAACCATTTCCATTCATCCTGCTTTTCCGGCTCCATAACACAAAGCGTCCCGCTGCAGGCACGGGCTATCACCTGAATGGTGACATAATGCTTACCCGGCTGCAGATCATCAACGGCACTATACACCTGTAAGTCATTGATATCCAGATTGGTTTCCTCTTTTGTTTCCCTTACGGCACCCTCTAAAATCGTCTCCCCATACTCCTGCTTTCCACCCGGAAGACACCAGGAATCCGGTTCATAAATCCCACCGGTATCCGCTGCACTGCATACGCGGTGTCCCAGTAGCAGCCTTCCGTTTTGAAGAATCAAAACACCGATTCCTACACGTATATAAGCATCCATAAGCTTCACTTCCTTTTTTCCTTGATATTCAATCAATCATCATGCAGATGGCCTGTCAGATCAGGTGATTTTCCTTACAATACCGGTAAATTTCTTCCTCCCTGACACTGCCGCAGATTACATCCGCCACGGCCTTTACATCCTGACTGGCATTGTCCATGGCGATGCCGGTTCCAACTGCCTGCAGCATTTCAATGTCATTGATACTATCTCCAAAGGCGATGGCTTCCTCTTTGGTGAACGGAACATAGTCCAGAACCTTTTTGACACCGAGTCCTTTTCCACCATTTGCCGGAATGATATCCACCGCTCTCGTTTATTCCTACCTTAATCTAAATTATAGTAAACAAAAGAGGTAATGTACAGCAAATACGCCGCATTACCACCTTTTCCTGTTATATTTCGTATGCTACAGGCTTTAACGCTTGGACGCATGGCGGATGAGAGAAGCCCCGCTGTAAATATGCTGCATTCAAAATCTGTTAAGCACAGACCTTTCCACCATTCCAGCTTCTGCTGTCGTCATGCAGCTGTGAGTCATGATGACAGTCACTATCTGTTTGACGGTAAGCCTTACTGCCATACGCGTTGTCTTTATCAGGTCTTACAGCACCGTTTTTTGGAATCCGCGGCATGTGCTTTCCCCTGTTGCTAAACTTTCACACGGTATGTGTTTTCTCTGCAGTATTTGGCAGCCGTATACAGATGCACAGCCTATTTTGCGCATACTCTGCAGAGATGCTGCCATGCATACGCTCCAGTAGACTCCGTGCGATTTCCAAGCCGAGGCCTGTACGCGAGAAAGCATTGCCGCATTCAAGCTGCGCACAATCTTTCTTTGCAGCATATGAACAACCGGTTCCTAATTCCATGTTGACTCCTTTCATGAATGTTTATACGATATGGGCTTCTTCTACTCCAGCAAAACTGTTTGGAAGTCTGTCAAAGATTTTTAACATTTGCATATGTTCTCTGTTTTGTATCTGTTTTATGTATCCTTTCTACGAATATACGAAATCAGAGTTGTTCTGTAATATGAATCAAAGGGGTTTTGTATAAGAGACAGTTTTATGCATTTTGCGGTTCTTCTTTTAAACGGCCGCATCTATATGGAGTCGCATTCCCCATATGTACCAGTGCCAGCACATCTGTTCTGCATACATTCCAGAATTGTATATCCACACATTCGCTTTCTGCATGACATGCTGTACGATCGTGTGGAGGATGCCGATCGACACCTGTTTATTTATCTGTATTCTTTGTTTTCTGCATCACATCATAGCATAGGAAATCACCGTTTTCTGTCGGTATGATATGATATGCACTTTCCCTGTAGCCGCGTTTGATATAGATTGCCTTTGCCGGAAGTGATGCATCGAATCTACAGATATCTGTACATTCGAATATTTTCTGCTCTGCAAAATCCATTAGCCTGCGGCCATATCCCTTTTTCTGGTGTGCCGGCAGAACAAACAGCCTGCATATCTCATGATTTTTCAGCGTGACAGTACCGACGGCAAGCTGCTTCTCATTCAATAAAAGTTAAACACTGCCGGCTTTCAAATCCTGACGAATTCCTGTGTCATTATGGTGTGAGAGAAAAAAATCTACTGCGCCCTTCGGATAATAGTGAGGATAGATTTCCTGTATCGTTTCTCTGGTGATCGTACGTACCACCTGCAATGTCTGTTCTTGGAATCCTGCCTGAATGATTCTGCAGCCCTCCGTATTTTCGTAATTCATAATTCACCTTCTCCTTTTCGTCCTGTTATCCATATGCTTCTTATATTTCTATGAGAATGGAGGTTCCCTTACTGTGGTCACCATTGAGCCACTGCCACTGCTCATGTAATTCTATGCAGTTATCCTTTAGAACAACTGGTATGCTGTGGCACTTCCCGATTTTGATTTCTTTCTTTATATTCAGGTGCTGATAGGTAAAGTCCAGCATTCCTGCTTCATCCACAGTTCCAATCAGAAATCCCTTCATGATATCTCCGCCTGCATATTCTGCCCATATGACAGTATCCTTTTGATGGTAATGAAATACAGTCTGCTCACTGACCTCACCATTCACACTGTTAAGCTTTGGAATGAAGCTTTTTCCATCATAATCTATGTTATTTTCAGTTGCCATCGTTATCGCCTCCTGTTTATGATCTTCCCTACTGCCTGCTATACAATGCGCCTTGCGTTTTGCATGCGCACTATTTCAAAAACATCACATTCTGAACCTTTTCTGTAATCCAGATTTCATCCTGCAGTATTTCAATATCATATCCGCTGACCGTCTTTTCAGCAAAGGATTTCATAATGCATTCAAATCCGAACGCAGCATCCATTTTTCTGGGAAATCTGATCTGTGTTTCAAAAGAATCATGGTATGTAAAACCGGCAGTCTCTGCAAGCTGCCGCCATTCATCCAGCGTATAAAATTTGATATGTCCATCCTTTTTCATCTGCATATAAGCATCGACAAATCGTTTTTCATCATCTTCATTGGGTGCTGGATCACAGAGAAAGAAACAGCCTTTTTGCCGCAATACACGATATACTTCCTGAAATGTTTGCGTAATTGCGGGAAAATGATGCAGAGCATAGCGGGTTATGACCATATCAAAGGTTACAGCTTCGAATGGAAAGTCTATACCTTCATAGCATATAAAATGCAGATTCCTCCTATGTAAAGCATTTGCTTTATCACGATTCCTGCATAATGTTTCCGCAACGATATCCAGCCCATATATTTCACAGTCCGGATATCGCTTCGCAATTGCAAAGGAAAGATAACCTGTTCCTGTTCCCAGATCCAATATTTTCATGCCCGGACGTATCGGTAGAAAACTCAGGATTGCTTCTAGGTGTGATGCGTCCTGTGTTTGCATATCATAATATGCTGCTTTTTTGAAGCTTTCTTCGAATCCTTGTTTTGTTTTCTCTATACTGTCTTTTGAATTCTGCTCCATGTCCATTTCCCCTTCCATGAAGAACAATCACTTTCACAAGTTTACGCTGAGTTATATTCAACGCATATCGTTCTATACCGTTTTTTCAGCTGAAGCAAAAGCTTTCCAGAACTTCCTGCAACCTTTAACAGCTCTTTGTGTAACTCATCCATGACTTTTTGTTATGGATATAAAATAGATGTAGCTGGTCATCCCACGGATCAGGGTGGTACAAAGATGGTGATTCTATGTAAAGCTACTGCAAACACAAAGCTTTGTATTCATATTTAGATGTACCGACCTTGAATTAAGATCCATTAACCTCAGGGAGAGGCTAGACCGAATACGATTTCTCATATGAATATCAAGACTCATCATTTAGATCCACTAGCCTCAAAAGATTGTGTCAATAAAGCCTGTTATGTAGATTATACTTAACAAAAAAGGGAATGTACAGTCTAATCTGCACAAAGCCCTTTCCATAATTGTCTGCGGATATCCGATTCCTGTGAAAGACATACATAAAATCCGAACGCATTACATGGTTTTTCCTTTTATTTCGCTTGTCCGGTTTCCAGCAGGCAGCCCACCTCCTAATCAATATATCCACATAAAGCAATTACATTTACTGATGCTGAAGAAACAGAAGCTTCTGCTCTTTGAAGGCATATGTAGGTAACAGCCTGCAATATCCTTCTGCTTTTCCGACCATGAATTTCATTTCCCTGGGCATATGCTTTTATCCATTGCATTTCAGCAGGAAATCGATTATTCAGGAGTTATCGGTTTCACAGCAGGTACAGCAAACGTTTCCGAATGAAAGTTGGAATAATATCTGCCCTTTGTTACAGTAATCTTTAAAACACAATAATCCGGATCCGTTACTCCCTCAGGATAATACATGGTATCCCCTTCTCTCCATATCATTTCCCTGCTTTTAGTATCCTCCAGAATTTCTGCAGTTCCTATCAGCATAACACCTCGAAAATAGCGTTTATCACAGAAATAAATACATGCCTTCGGGTTTTCTCGATACTGTGCTGACCGCATGGAGGATGTGTTTGTCGTAAAATAAAATGTTTGAATACCGATCCTCTTTCTCGGAGAAAGCATTGCCTTCGTGTTTGGAAAGCCGTCCGGATCCACGGAGCTGATAAATGCTGTTGTCTGTTTATCTATCAGCCTGCCAATCGTTGCTTCACAATCTTTCATCATATCACTCACCAACCTTTCCTCCATTGTAGTCTGATTGGCAGCATTTGTACATTACCCACTTTTTTGTGACTATATAAGTCCCTTTTCCTTCAAAAATTCCTCACGGTTATCCTCCAGCATCATTTCCACTCCGATTTCCTGCATGATTGCAATCGCCTCCAGCATATGCTCTCCGCGCTTGGTAAGATAATATTCAACATGCAGCGGATAACCGGCATACGTATGCTTTTCAACCATACCGTATTCCAAAAGCTCCTTCAGCTGTTCCATCAGCATTTTCTGTGTGATGCCCAGTATTTCTTTTTTCAAGGAAGATAATGAGCGACGCCCTTTTCCAAGCTGCCACAGGATAATCGATTTCCATTTACCTTTTGTAACATCATGCGTCAGCTCCAGAGGACAGGTGTATTCCATACGTGTTTTCAAATTGCTCCTCCTGTTTAGCTTTATCACAGCACTTGTATAGAGGCCGTGCAGTACATACCTTTACCAGCGTTTCATGTTTCTTTCGAATTTTTCTTTATATGCTGTCTTTAATTCTTCGGAAGATATATCATAGCACAACAAAATATCGTTATAATACATTAGAACATCAGCTAATTCTTCAATTAGATCTTTTCTTATATCTTCCTGATGAGCCGCTTCAAAATCCCCATGCTTTTTTACGATGTCTATTACTTCGCCTATTTCTCCAATCATCCAAAGCAGCTTGTTCCTGCCTGCTAGAACAGAAATACCTTCCCATTTATCTTTATATTTTTCTTGCAAAATCAGCTGCATTTCTTTCATTTCATTGATCGTAAATTCATCCATGTTATCCTCCTTTATTCTAATTTATTTCTTTCCCTTCTCTATACATTCAGGCAAGCTGCCAATCAGCAACCCAACCACGAAACCAAGAGCTATATTATCCAATAATAGTCCGCCCATAAATCCCAAAATCAGGCCCCATGCGATTTTATCATTAGAACTGGATTTTCTGTTTTTCCTGTTTTTCACCATCATCCTCCTGCGCATATTCTGCTTATAGTAATCTATTCATGCTTATCTATGAGTCCCTTGTAGTCCTGATTCCAACAAATGGGTAGGTAATGGATTCTCCAGTGAGAACTGTACACCTACCTTTGATAAACATTCATATTACAAGCCTGTTTCAGAAAATTCAGATGTCCAATGGTATCTACAAAAGCTTGATTGCACATAATCTTCTTCTGTTGCCTTTTCTATTATATGTAAGAATGAACCATATCTTTGATCAGCAGGCTCAGACCCATACATACAGCCTTTCCATACCCTGTGAATATTCTAGCAGCTTCGTTTGTGTATTCGGACAGATCAATTCAATTTCATATATAAAAGTGGGTATGGATTGCCTTGTTCATCACACTCTGTCCTTTTATACACTTTAAATCCCATGTATTCATAAAACCCTTTTGCTAGAGGACTTTGTTCATTTACTGCCAGATCATTCACTGAATATTTTTCTATTCCGAATGTAAGCAATTCTCTGCCCAAGCCTTTTCCTCTTTCTTCGTCAGAAATGAAGAGCATTTCAAGATGCTGCTCTGCAATTCCCATGAATCCTACAGGAACCTGATGTTCATTTACCGCGATAATCAAATACGGTATTTCCTGTATTGCCTGTGGCACATAGTTCTTAATATTTTCTATTTCTTCCTCTGACAGGAAGAGATGGGTTGCTTTTACAGAGCTTTCCCACACCTCTAGCAGCTGCCCTGTCAGTGTTGGATTTCTATCTATTGCTTCCATGATTTTCATTTTGTTATCCTCCGTAATTCTAAAATATTTTATGCTGTCAAAGTACCATCAACAACAAGCACTGCCTAACCAATACAGGCAGGTGAAACAGCCCTCCTATTGCATATGCTGTTACAGTATCCATAAAAGAAAGTGTGCCATCTTATCGCCAGAGCGCCTATATACCAAAAATACTGACATTTTAAACCAATCAGCTTTTCAATTGATCACTTTATATCTTAGGCGAATATACGAATTTTTCAGTACATCACACGCTTCCAGCTTCAGTACTCCCAATGCATGCAAGTCATCTACAGATGTGATGGAAGCTCCGTCAATCAGTGTCGCAGTATCTTTTCCGCCAATCAATATCGGGGCAACAACAATATCTATATAGTCCAGCAATTTATTTCTCAAAAAAAGTCCGTTCAAGGTACCTCCTGACTGTACCGTTAATCGACTGCATCCATAATCCTCTTTTAAAATTTCCAAAGCGCCTGCCAGATCCAACGTATCCTGCATGATGATGTGTAAATTATCTTCCTTTACTAAAAATGCCGGATGTGCGGGGTTTTGTGTAATCAACACAAATTCCTTGGACAACTGACAGAAATACCGAATGCCGTGCTCCGTTAGATGATGATTATCCAGCAACACAAAGGATACAGGCGATTTTGCCGGAAAATCCTCTTCATTTACTCCCATTTTCTGCTGAACTCGACCGGTATTAAAGGACCATAGATCACTCATTTGTTCAAATTCATAATATTGATGAAGTCCCTCCTTAACGCCGGTTATATTAGGAAAGTCTTTATCGACATCCAATTCATCCGATGACCCGGTACTGATTTTCCCATCTACTGACATCAGCATAAACAAGGTGGTTACTGCTCTATCCATAATTCATTCCTCCTATGACTAGCTTCATTCTAACACAGTGAAATGAAATTGTCATGAATGAATAAACTCCCGGGTTGCAAGCTGGATTTCTTCATGAGTAAAAAATAAAAGCAGTCACCTATTTACCACTTATTGACATAATCGAGCTTACTCAATACTTATATCCTTTCGGAATATATGATGGAACTGCTATTTTAAGAATAGTGAATACAAAAAGAAGTGAATTCTATAAAAGACTCCACTTCTATTTCTATCGCTTTGATATTGCCTAGGTATCTTTCTAAATGCGATATAACGCAATTATAGTATATTTAACGCTTTTACGCAATACCTCTGTATAAATCTTCATATAGAAAGGGCAGGTATTTTTTGGCTTAAAGCAGATTCATTTCAGCTTGTTTACACAACCTTGCTACATTCCCAGTTAAGCCGAAGCATACTATCCTGTTTAAACTGCATTGAAAAATAAAGAACGACGTTTTTGCAAATGGGCATATCATTGGTATATCTCACTATGCTGACTGTTTTTATTTTGAATATATCAATTTCTTCATCGATATCTTAATATCCCCTGCAGATCTTTTGTGTTTTCTTTCTGCTTTTCTTTCTCTCTAACATGACGATTTATACACATATAACTGTAAATAATTCTAATTCGCCAAATATGCAAATTCTCATAATAGTAAAGACCCCTGCAATACATGCAGGAGTCCGTTTGTTATATGAATCGCCTGAAAAAGGAATCAGCTGTTAATCTTCGTATTCTTCGTACTCTTCGTATTTTCTATCTGTTTCATCATAGTCGAATGCTTCCGCATAATCCTCACGCAGATCATCATCACGCAGTCGGCAGTTTCTCATGCAGCGGCGATACTGCTCACGGCAGCGGTCCTCACAGCTAGGGCGTGGCGGACACGGTCTTGGCGGGCATGGTCTCGGTGGACATGGTTTTGGCGGACACGGTTTTGGCGGGCATGGTCTTGGTGGACACGGACGGTGATTGCCGCAGCCACAGCCATGAGAGTTTCCATTGCTTCCACAACCGCAGTCATTGTCATGGTGATGACAGCCGCAGCTGCCATGATTACCACCGCAGCCCGGACGGTAGGTGTTGACACAGGAACAGCGGGAACGGCTTTCCGTATTGCAGCCGGACTGGTTTACCAGAATTCTTTCTCCATTGCGTGCGCAGGAAGACCCGCGTCCGCTGTTGGAAGAACAATTGCATCTTGAGTTATACATGTAAGATTTCCTCCTTTATATGAGATTTCATCCATCTCAATCCACTATATGCAAATGTCCGATGCCCAACATAGGCGTATCACAATGGTGGAGGGAAAATCTGTGTTTTTTTCTTACCTGCTTTCCAGCATGGCGCGGAATACATCCAGTCTGGTATAGGCGTTTACATTAAACCGCGGCAGTGCATAGGAATCATCACTGCGTTTTGCTTTGCGGTTCTCATTGTATCCAAAGGCAAGGCGCGTGCCGTTATCATTCAGAATTTTCTGTATTCTTTTATTATATTTCCCATACGGATATGCGTAATAGGTGATAGAGCCCTGCTTTGCGGCCTGCTCCGTATCCCTTTGCAGCTGTTCATCGTTTCAGCTGATCCGATGCGAAAGCCATCCGCATTCTTATGATGAAGATCATAGGAATGTGAGAAATACTGCAGCACACGTTCATCCTGCATATCCGCATGGGAAGCATGCTGGCGAAGCTTAGGATCATAGGGACCGTGCTGTTCATCAATAACCGAGCCAATCACGAATACCGAGCCGGTAAAGCCATAGCGCTTCAATACCGGCTGTGCAAATTTCGTCGTTGAATAAAATCCGTCATCAAAGGTGATGGCAATACTTTTCTCATCCAAATCTTTCTTCCCCATCTTCCAGGCATATACATCCTCCAGTGTCACACTGTGGTAGCCCTCTTCCTTTAACAGCTGCATCTGCCGTTCAAAATCAGAGAGGGAGATCACCCACATGTTGTTCGGGAAGAAGGCCTGTTTATCAGCATCCGGAACAACATGGTGATAGCCGATAATCGGTATGCCGTCCTCGCGGTTAAACGCCTGCACAAGCGCATTTCCCGCATACAGCAATAGCAGGATGCAAAGCAGAATGACCGTTAGCTTTCTCTGACGCATAAACACCTACTTCAGAAACAGACGCACCAGGCGCTGCTTGCATGTTGTATAGGGGTGATAGCGAAAAGGCAGATCGATCCAGTTCGCTTTTTTTACGATACTCTTGCGGTGAGAGAAGGTTTGAAAGCTGTCATAGCCGTGATAGCTTCCCATCCCGCTTTGACCAACACCGCCAAAGCCCATCGCACTCGTTGCCAGATGAATAATCGTATCGTTGATGCAGCCGCCCCCATAGCTAAGAGCTGACAACACCCTGTGCTGATTCTGCTTCTGCTCGCTGAACAGATACAATGCCAGAGGTTTTTCCCTTATCCAGAAGTGTCTGTACAACCTCATCCAGATCCGTAAAGGTCAGTATCGGAAGCAGCGGACCAAAAATTTTCCTCCTGCATGATGGCATTGTCCCATGAGATATTCTCAATTACCGTTGGCTCGATTTGACACGTTTCTTCACGGATGGCTCCGCCCATACAGATGCTTCCCTCCTGCATGAGTGCACAAATGGCGGGCAAAATTGCTTTTTATTTATGATTTTCCGGATAGGTTGCACAATCCATGGCACTTCCCTGAAAAAACGGTATGCAGACTGTCCTGCAG
>ENA-OQCB01000329-OQCB01000329.1-human-gut-metagenome-genome-assembly--contig:-NODE-329-length-22436-cov-5.790981_pt1 | contig 22436 bp, 22 predicted proteins | sample MGYA00242493_ERZ504568 | MGnify/ENA primary metagenome ERZ504568 (study PRJEB26092, sample SAMD00036229) | human gut metagenome | host: Homo sapiens | study: EMG produced TPA metagenomics assembly of...
CCTGTTTCTTTGGTGGTTTTAACTGTAGCATATGAGTAAAACATTATCCGAGGAAATATCTCTGAAAGCCTTTCATATCGGCACTTTTTAAGATTCTCCTCGGATAATTGAATATCTCGGATAATGCCGCCTCTGTCCAGGATAAAGAACCGGTCCAGCTGGGAGCTGGTATTGATGAGCTGTTTTAACTGTTCCTCATATATGTTGACCATGACCACGCCCTTAAACATGCTCAGCTTCTTAAAGTAGGTAAGGACCGGGACGGGCTGTGTGTAGGAGTACTGGTGCATTTCCCTTCGTTCCAGCCATTCGTCCTGGTCAGAGTGGTCATAGGAATCCTTCCAGCTCAGGTCTGAAAACTGGGACAGCCGCGTGGTCCCTCCGGTGTCAGAGGTGAGAATGGAATCATAGCCATCCAGGTAATAGTACACAGAGGCAATATAGGGAGCGTTGTTGGTCAGTGAATTAAAGTTGGACAGGATGGTGTTGGTCAGGATTACGTCCAGATAGCCAATCTGCTTATGGGAGATAAATCCCCGCAGGGAGATGGACAGCCTGGGGTTCCTGGCCAGAATATCATACTGGGTGGCGGCGCTGTCCAGGACCAGGGAGTAGTTATCCCTCACAGCCTGGGCCGCTGTCTCGGCATCCTCACGGATTTCGTTCTGTTTTCCCTGAAAGACAAAGGCCAGAAATACCAGGAATACGGTGAGGATGGGAATGGCTATGATGGCTGAATAATATAAAAAGCTTTTTATAAAATTACGTTTTCTCATGGTTTTCAGTTCCTTTTGGCATTTTTCCGGATGGGGGAAGCCGGGCCGCGTCACGGGTGTGATTCCGGACGGCTGCCGCAATTACGGTACTGCGTGGGCGTCATGCTGAAATACTGGTGGAATGCCCTGGAGAAATTCTTGGGATTGTCATAGCCTACCCGGTAGGCAATTTCATATTGCTTGCAGCCGATATCCATCAGCATCCGGGCCGCGTTTTCCATCCGGGTCTTTAACAGATAATCGGAGAAGCTGGTATCCGAGTGCTCCTTCATGATTTTGGACAGGTAATTAGGGCTTAAGGACACCAGCCTGGCAGCCTGTTCCAGGGTGGCGTCCTGGTAGTCAGTGTCCAGATAGTTTTTTACCGTGGTGATGATTTTTTCATAGTAGCTCAAGCTTTCACAGATATCCGGCATGTCCTGGCCCTTTTCGCTGTCCAGCAGCTCCTTTACCCGGGTCAGACAGTCTGCCAGGTCCTCATATTTAACTGGTTTTAGCAGATAATCAAAGACGCCGTTGCGCAGGGCTTTCCGCACATACTCAAAATCCTGGAAACCGCTGAAAAATATGATTTTTACCTTTTTTTTGGGACAGCAGACGTTCCGAGAGCTCCAGTCCGTCCATGAGGGGCATGCGGATGTCGGAGAGAATCAGGTCCACAGGGGTTGACAGGGCAAAGTCATAGGCATCTCTGCCGTTGGAAAATGAGCCGGTAATCTCAAAACCCAGCTGGTTCCATGGAAAGAGATTGGCCAGTCCGCTGCGTATCTTGGCTTCGTCGTCTGCAATGATTACTTGGTACATAGGTGGGCCCCTTTCTTAAAAAATCCTGCTTTTATTATATATAAAAGAGAGAGAAAAATCATCTGAAAACTGGATCCGGGACAAAGGATTCCCAATAATGAATAAATATTGTAAAAAATGATACTTTTCCCGGAATTTTGATTAAGGAAAGATACCATTTTCGTAAGTACGGTTTCTTAACAAGATGGCAAAAGCACTGTACAATAGGGACAGTTGAAAAACAGGACAGAAACAATGATGCGGCAAAAGAGCAGCAGGAAAATGTAAAAGGGAGGTAATTAGTAATGAGAAAAGCAAAACAAATCACAGGCATTTTAATGGCTGGTATTATGGCTTCCACCGTATTGGCGGGATGCATCAATGAACCGGCTCCTTCATCCACATCCCAGGCTGAAGCCGGAAAGGACAGTGGGGCAGGCAGCGGCGCGCCGGCCGCATCAGGCGGCCAGATTACGCTCCGCTTCATGTGGTGGGGCGGAGATGAGAGGAATGAGGCAACCCTGGCTGTTATTGACCAGTATCAGAAGCTTCATCCCGAGGTGCGGATCGAGGCGGAGATGAACTCTGACCAGGGATATATTGACAAGGTATCCACCATGCTGGCCAACGGCACGGCTCCTGACATTCTTCAGCAGAACGTGGACTCCCTGCCGGACTTTGTGTCCAGAGGAGATTTTTTCGTGGATTTCTATGAGTACAAGGATACATTTGACACCTCCGGCTTTGACGAGACATTTATCAGCCAGTTCGGCACCTTTGACGGAAAGCTTCTGGCCCTGCCTACCGGTATGTCATGTCTGGCTACAGTGGCCAACAAAAACGCGGCCAAGACCTGTAGCGTGGACCTGACAAAGCAGATTACATGGGATTCCATGCTGGAGGACGGAAAGAAGCTTCACGCGGAGAATCCGGATTATTACTACATGAATACCGACACTAAGATACTCTGCGAGTACGTGCTCAGGCCATATCTGCGTCAGATGACAGGAGAATCCTTTATCATTGACAGTGAAAAGAAGATGAGCTTTACCAGGGACCAGCTGGTAGAAGTGCTTACATACATCAAGGACTGCTATGACGGCGGCGTCTTTGAACCGGCAGAGGACAGCGCTACCTTCAAGGGGCAGATTCACACCAATCCAAAGTGGATGGATGGAAAATTTATATTTGCCTACGGCCCCTCCTCCAGCATCAACCTGCTGATGGATGCGGTTCCTGAAGCGGAGTGTATCGTTGTGCAGATGCCGATGGCAAAAGACCGGATCAACGACGGGTTCTTTGCAGATACGCCACAGTATATGACTGTGAATAAGAATTCTGAACATGTGGAGGAAGCAGTGGATTTCCTGAACTATTTCTACAACAGCGCAGAGGCCCAGGAGACACTTAAGGACGTAAGAAGCATCCCTCCCACATCCACGGCAAGGCAGCTGTGTGCGGATAAGGGACTCTTAAACCAGACCGTGGTGGATGCAGTGGATTTAGCGGCAGGGCTAAACGGCAGGAGCGATAAGGGATATACCACCAGCGCAGAGGTTTATGCGATTCAGGAAGATATGATAGAAAGCATTGCCTATGGACAGAGCACCCCTGAAGAGGCGGCCGACAATGCCATTGAACTGATTAATGACTATCTGAGCGGCCTGCGCTAGAAGGCTCCAGAATCAAACATAAAAGAGATTGGCAGGCGGCCCGGACATCCTTTCCCGGGCCGCTTGAAGGATAGGAGGAAGATAGGATGGCAAAGGCAAAGCCAAGGCACGGCGGCTGGACCAAACGGAACAAGATTGGATTCATGTATGTGTGTATCTGGGTATTCGGTTTTCTGGTGTTCCAGCTGTACCCCTTTATAAGTTCGCTGCTGTATTCATTTACGAACTATGATATATTCCATGCGCCGGAATTTGTTGGGCTTGATAATTATGTCAAGTTATTTACAAAGGACAGGGAGTTTTGGAATTCAATGGCGGTCACATTGAAGTATACCTTTATCACAGTGCCGGGCAAGGTGGTGCTGGCCCTTATTATTGCTGTGATACTGAACCGGAACCTGAAGGGAATCAACTTCATACGAACCGTATACTACATACCGTCCCTGCTCAGCGGCTCCGTGGCAGTGGCAATTCTGTGGAAGGTGCTGTTCATGAATGACGGTTTCATCAACAGCCTTCTGGGCCTGGTCCACATCGGTCCGGTCAAATGGCTGGGAACCCCGGATATGGCTGTCATCACAATCTGTATGCTGGAAATATGGCAGTTCGGTTCCTCCATGGTGCTGTTCCTGTCCGCCCTTAAGCAGGTGCCCCAGTCCCTGTATGAGGCGGCCCGGATTGACGGGGCATCAAAACCCAGGATGTTCTTCAAGATAACACTGCCCATGATTACATCCATCGCGTTTTTCAACATCATTATGCAGCTTATCACGGCCCTTCAAAACTTTACATCCGCATTTGTGGTGACGAGCGGCGGTCCCAATAAGGCCACCTATGTGCTGGGAATGAAGCTGTACACGGATGCATTTAAGTACTTTAAGATGGGATATGCCTGCGCTACCTCATGGATTCTGTTCATGGTTATCCTGGTCATGACCATTGTCCTGTTTGTGACCTCGAAGAAATGGGTTTATTACGATAATTAGGAGGACGGCATGAAAGAGAAAAAGATTAAAGACGGTATTACCTATGTAATTCTCGGAATCGTAGGTGTGGTGATGCTGTTTCCTGTCATATGGATGTTTTTTGCCTGTTTTAAGACCAATAACGAGATATTCGGCAGTCTGAGCCTTCTGCCCCAGGGATGGAGCCCGGAGGCATTCATCAAGGGATGGAAGACCACGGGAACCTATACATATGCCCGGTATTTCATAAACACCTTTGCGCTGGTGGTTCCCACCACACTGCTGACGCTGGTGTCCTGCTCCATCGTGGCCTATGGTTTTGCCAGATTTGATTTTCCCGGCAGCCAGTTCCTTTTCATGGTTCTCATAGCCACGCTGATGCTGCCCAATGCAATCATTATTATACCCAGATACGCATTGTTCAACAAGCTGGGCTGGCTGGACTCCTATATGACCTTTTACGCGCCGGCTGCCGTGGGATGCTACCCCTTCTTCGTGTTCATGATGGTGCAGTTCTTAAGGGGACTTCCAAGGGATTTGGATGAATCCGCCTGCATTGACGGATGCGGCCCCTTCCAGTGTTTTATACAGATCCTGCTTCCGCTGCTTAAGCCAGCCCTGTTTTCCGCCGGTCTGTTCCAGTTTTTATGGACCTGGAACGACTTTTTCAACACCAACATTTACATTAACACGGTTTCAAAATTTCCGCTGTCACTGGCCCTCAGGGTGAGCATTGACGTGACGTCCAATATAGAGTGGAACCAGGTCATGTCCATGGCGCTGGTGTCCGTGATTCCGCTGATTCTGCTTTTCTTTGCGGCCCAGAAATATTTTGTGGAGGGCATTGCCACATCAGGCCTGAAGGGATGATTGGGTAAAGGAATAAAAGGCGAAGAAATAAAAAATGCGGGGAAACAAAAATCAGATATTGAGGGGAGACGCAACAGTGAGATACGGTTCGTGATGGAGGAGGACAGGGCTGTCCTGCGTCTCAGGCGTATGCCGGCGGAGGGCGCCGTCCGTTCCCAGGGAGTGCTGGAGGTGTTCCAGGGGGATTACCAGGGAAGCTACGAAATAAGCCCCTGGCCCGTAACAGTGGACGGAACCGAAATCACAATCCGCAGGGACGACTGGGATATGGACCGGCTCTATGGAAAAGCTCTTGCTTTCGGGGCGCCATACAGCGCTGCGCGGAAGCTCTTTCCAGGCATTACAGGGGCAGGCTTCATTACATAAACGGGCTTAGGGCCATGGATACTCCGGGCGGGCTGTCATCGGACGGCCTCCATCCATCGGATCAGGGTCATGAAATGATAGCGGAAAGGCCTGCCGGATATATGGCAGAAAAAAGGAGGATTGATTGAGAATATGAGTACGTACAAAAATCCGATTCTGTATGCGGATTATTCCGACCCGGATGTGGCTCGGGTGGGGGAGGATTATTATATGGTATCCTCCTCCTTTGCCTATATTCCGGGGGTTCCGCTTTTACATTCCAAAGATCTGGTTCACTGGGAGCTGATTAATCACTGCGTTAAAAAGCTTCCCTTTGAGAAATATGCCCTTCCATGCCACGGCTCCGGCACATGGGCTCCATCCATCCGATATCATGAGGGAACCTTCTTTGTGTTTATCCCGCTGGTGGATGAGGGAATCCTGGTTGCCAGAACCAGGGACCCCTACGGTGAGTTTGAATGTAATATGCTGTGCGAATCAAAGGGATGGATTGACCCCTGTCCTTTCTGGGACGATGACGGCAGGGCTTACATGATCTTTGCCTATGCAAAGAGCCGATCCGGTATAAAACACCGGCTTTCGCTGGTGGAAATGGATCCCCAGTGCCGCTGTCTTCTGGCAGAGCCAGGGCTTATATTTGACGGTGAACAGATTGCGCCTACATCGGAAGGGCCAAAGATGTACAAAAAGAATGGATATTACTATATTCTGATGCCCTCAGGGGGCGTGGAGACCGGATGGCAGTCCTGCCTCAGATCCAGGTCTGTCTATGGGCCCTACGACTATAAAGTGGTGATGCACCAGGGAAATTCCCGGGTAAACGGTCCGCACCAGGGGGGCTGGGTAACATCGCCCGACGGGAGGCACTGGTTCATCCATTTCCAGGATGTGGTGGAGCTGGGCAGAATCATCCATTTGCAGCCCATGTGTTTTCTGGATGACTGGCCATTTATTGGCCAGGACCAGAATGGAGACGGCATTGGGGAGCCGGTGGAGGAGTGGCCCGTGCCGGCAGAAGGAATGCCGGAATACGCCATCCGCCAGTCCGATGATTTTGCGGAGAAGACACTGGGGCTCCAATGGCAGTGGCAGGCCAATCCCAATACAGACTTTTATTCCCTGGAGGAACATCCGGGATACCTGCGGCTGTATTGCTACCGGAATCCGGGCAGGGAAAACCTGCTCTGGTATGCGCCCAATGTGCTGACCCAGATTCCGCAGAAACAAAAGCTGTCCATGACCGTGAAGCTGTCTCTTTCAGGCGGTGAGGACGGTGATTTTGGCGGAATCGGCATGGCGGGCCATGATTACGGATATGCGGGTTTGTACTACACGGGAAAGGGAATTCAGGTAAGATGTTACCGGGGAACGGTCACGGATCCCATGTTTGAGGGGGAAGCCGGTGAGAAGCTGGTCTTTTCACGGGAGGCAGAGGGGGAACAGGCCTGGTTCAGGCTGACCCTGGAGGAAGATAAGACGTATGGCTTTTCCTATTCTCCTGACGGCAGGAACTTTACCCGGATCGAATATTCATTTCCCCTGAAACGTGCCACATGGACCGGCGCAAAACTCTGCCTGTGGTCCTGCTCACGGGAAAACCGGGAGTCTGGGGGATATTGTGATTATGAGTATGTGGAAATAAAATAAAAAACAAGGCTGTCTGCGTAAGACAGCCTTTGTTTATGATGCGGATACAGGAACAGGTTCTAATGAACCTCCATATTCTTCCGGTATAAAATCAACAGTCCCTTCAGGAGCAGGGCGTCGTCCACCAGTATCTTATGGCGGCACAGCGGCGTGATGAACTTGGCCAGTCCGCCGGTGGCGATGATGGTGGGAGGCTCTCCCAGCTCCTTTTCCATGCGGTCCAGAATCCCGTCTATCATGTCCACGTTGCCGTAAATGATGCCGGAGCGCATACAGTCAATGGTATTCTTCCCGATGACATGGCTGGGAACCTCCAGGCTGATGTAGGGCAGCTGGGCCGTCTTGCTGCTGAGCGAGTTAAGGGAGACCTTGAGGCCGGGAAGGATGACACCGCCGATATAATTTCCCCTTTTGTCCACGGTGCACAGCGTGGTGGCCGTGCCCATATCTATGACCACCAGGGGAAGGGGATGTTCGTGGCTGGCTGCCACCGCGTCCACAATCTGGTCGCTGCCAACGGTCTTGGGGTTGTCCATGATGATATTCATGCCGGTTTTCATGCCGGAACCCACCAGCAGCGGACGGTTTCCCGTCACCTTTTCCACGGCGCTCAGGATGGTGGAATTAACAGGGGGAACCACGGAAGAGAGAATGGCTCCTTCTATGCTTGCAATATCAATCTGATGCATCTCCAGGATGTTCTTAAAGCTCACCGCGTATTCCGTATCCGTTCGTCCCTGGTCCGTGGTGACCCGTTCTATGAAATAGGTTTTTGTCTCGTCTATGCCGCCGATGACCGTATTGGTATTGCCCATGTCGATTGCTAAAATCATTGGGGGAACTCCTTTCAATCATTTAGGATGTATGTTATACTTTAACATGGATTGTAACATAGAAAAAGAGGAAAGACAACCGGAGGAATCATATGTTAAAAGGAAAGACAGTCCTTCTTGGCGTGACAGGAAGCATCGCGGCTTATAAGACAGCCGGCCTGGCCAGCATGCTGGTTAAAAAGGGCGTGAAGGTCCATGCTCTGATGACGGAGAACGCCACTCACTTCATTAATCCCATAACCTTCGAGAGCCTGACAGGCAACAAATGTCTGGTGGATACATTTGACAGGAATTTTGAATTCAGCGTGGAGCATGTGGCCCTGGCAAAACAGGCGGATGTGGTGATGATTGCTCCCGCGTCGGCAAATGTCATCGGGAAGATTGCCCACGGCATTGCGGATGATATGCTGACCACTACGGTCATGGCATGCAGGTGCAAAAAAATACTGGCGCCGGCCATGAACACCAACATGTACGAGAATCCCATTTTACAGGACAACCTTGATATTTGCAGGCGCTATGGTATGGAAGTCATAACTCCGGCCTGGGGCTACCTGGCCTGCGGGGATACCGGGGCCGGAAAGATGCCGGAGCCGGAGGTATTGTACGAATATATACTGCGGGAGGCCGGCTATCCCGGAGATTTGGCCGGCAGACGGATTCTTGTGACAGCCGGGCCTACCAGGGAGTCCATTGACCCGGTGCGCTATATCACAAATCATTCCACGGGCAAGATGGGGTATGCCATTGCCAGGGTGGCGGCCTACAGGGGAGCCGACGTTACCCTGGTAAGCGGTCCGGTGGACCTGGACCGCCCTTTGTTTGTGGAGACGGTTCCGGTGGAGAGCGCCAGGGAAATGTTCGAGGCGGTTACCGCAAGGAGCGGGGAGCAGGACATCATTGTCAAGGCAGCGGCGGTGGCGGATTACCGGCCTGCCACAGTGGGAACAGAAAAAATCAAGAAATCCGACGGTGATTTATCCATTGCCCTGGAGCGGACTGACGACATCCTGGGATGGCTGGGGCAGAACCGGAGGGACGGACAGTTCCTCTGCGGATTTTCCATGGAGACCCAGAATATGCTGGAGAATTCCAGGGCCAAGCTGGCAAAAAAGCATATTGACATGATTGTAGCCAACAACCTGAAGGTGGAAGGCGCTGGATTCGGTACGGATACCAATGTGGTGACGCTTATCACAAGGGACAGCGAGACAGAACTTCCCATCATGACCAAGGAAGAGGTAGCTGACTGCCTGCTGACTGAGATTTTAAAAAGGACAAAAGAACAGGACGGAATTCAGGGATAAAGCCGCAGACGGGCCGGCAGATACCTATAAAAACCATAGTATTCAAATAGCAGAATAGGCGGTACAGACAGATAATGAGGATTGAATCCCGTATGACACGGGGGGTCAGTCCTTTTTCTGTTTCCAGTTTGTCCCCATACGATGCCGGAAAACATACTGATAATGTCTTAACAAAGTTGTTGTGAAATGTATCTAAAAAAAACGCGGAATTCACGGCATATGACCTGCTCATATTGTGAGTTTAGACTAAAATGGCGAAACAAAAATTTGAATATTGACTTTGGAACCAGCAGAATATATAATTAAATTATATTTGAAACGGGTTTCAAGTATAAAACATACAAAGAGCGGAAGAGCCGGAAGGCATATAATCCGCAGACAGGCAGGATGATGGGCTTATGACGGGCATACGCGATGTGGCAAAACTGGCGGGAGTATCCCCCTCAACCGTATCCAGGGTAATGAACGGTACGGCCAGGGTGGATGATGAGAAGAGACAGAAGGTGGAACGGGCCATATTAGAAACCGGTTTCAAACCAAATGAGGTGGCCAGGTCCCTTTACAAGCGTTCGTCCAAAATCATCGGCATACTGGTGCCGAACATCATCAATCCGTTTTTTAATGAGCTGGCAGGAGCTGTGGAGGAGGAATGTGACCGCAGGGGATACCGCCTGACGCTCTGCAACTCCAACGATGATTTGGAAAAGGAGAAGCGGAACCTGAGTCTGTTGGAACGGATGAATGCAGACGGAGTCATCCTGATGACCAACATGGATGAGATACATAAGGAAGTGGGAAACTGCCGGATTCCGGTAAGTGATGATTGACCGGCAGATTGAGGGGGGCAAGGAAATTGCCTGTATCCAGTCCAACCATTACCAGGGCGGGCGGATGTCCGTGGAGCATCTGCTGGAATGCGGGTGCAGGCACATCGTACAGATGAGCGGTCCCCTTCATCTTTCCAGCGCCAGAAAGCGCCACCAGGGGTACCTGGATGTGTGCAGGGAACGTGGAATCGAGCCTGCCTGGATAGAGGGAGATTACAGCTTTGAGTCGGGAACCGAGATGGCGGCGCGGCTGCTGGAGCAGTACCCGGATACGGACGGAATCATTGCGGCCAACGATATGGTGGCCATATCGGTTTATAAGGAGCTTCACAGGAAAGGCATAAGGGTGCCGGAGGATATACAGTTAATCGGGTTTGACAACATTTCCCTCAGCAGCCTGTTCACGCCGGAGATTACCACCATTGCCCAGCCCATAAAAAAGATGGGGCAGGATGCGGTTCGGATGCTGACAGAATACGTTGCCGGAGCTCAGATTAACAGGAATAAGGTATTCGATGTCAAGCTGATTAAAAGGGACACAACTCTTTAGGGAATGTCCGCAGCGCAGTACCAGGACATTCCCAGGCATCAAAGGGATAAAATAAAATGTAAAGTAGAAAAGGAGGAACTATGAAGACAGCAGTGGTAGGCAGCATCAACATGGACATGACAGTGACAGCCGAGAGGATTCCCTTAAAGGGGGAAACGCTGAAAGGAGAGGACATCCGCTACATACCCGGAGGAAAGGGTGCCAATCAGGCCGTTGCCATGGCAAAGCTGGGGGCGGATGTGGAGATGTTCGGCTGTGTGGGCGACGATGAGGCCGGAAGAAGCCTCATAAAAAACATGGAGGACATGGGAGTGGGAACCACCCACATTAAAGTGGCTCCCGGAGTGAACACAGGTCTGGCGGTCATTACCGTAGGGGATCACGACAATACGATTGTGGTGGTGGCGGGAGCCAATGACAGGGTGGACCGGGAATACGTGGACAGCATAAAGGATGCTCTGCTGGCATGCGGCATCGTATTGCTGCAGCATGAGATTCCCCAGGATACCATCGAGTATGTAATTGATATCTGCCATGAAAATGGCGTAAAGGTGGTACTGAATCCCGGACCGGCCAGACCGGTGAAGCCGGAAGTACTGGCAAAGGTGGATTATCTTACGCCAAATGAACACGAGGCAGCCATCCTGTTCGGGGATATGCCTGTGGAGGAGATGCTTAAGGCATATCCCGGCAAGCTGGTGATTACCCAGGGATCTAAAGGCGTATCCACATGCCTTCCAACAGGAGAAATTCTTACCGTACCTGCCAGAAAAGCCAATGTGGTGGACACCACAGGAGCAGGAGACACATTAAACGGGGCATTTACCGTACAGATTGCGGGGGGCAGCACCATGGAGGAAGCGCTCCGGTTTGCCAACACGGCGGCCAGCCTGTCCACTGAGCGGTTCGGAGCCCAGGGCGGAATGCCTGTCCGCAGCCAGGTACTGGAGGCTATGCATCAGGAGAAAATGTAACGCATTGACAGACACGCTTTTGGCGTAAAGAAGACGGAGGAACAGAACATGAAGAGACACGGCATACTCAACAGCAATATTTCCAGGGTACTGTCAGCCATGGGGCATACGGACAGAATCGCAATCGCTGACTGCGGACTGCCCGTGCCAGAGGGGACAGAGCGCATTGATTTGGCTGTGACATTTGGAAATCCCCGGTTTATGGACGTATTGAAAGCGGTTTCAAACGATATGAAAATAGAAGCAGTGGTTCTGGCAGAGGAAATCAAAGAACAGAATCCACAAATCCTGGAGGAAATCCAGGAGCTTTTTGCCAGCTTTGAAACCGGTTTCAAACCAGAAAAAGTGGAATTTGTCTCGCATACCCGCTTTAAGGAGATGACAAAGGAATGCAGGGCCGTTATCCGGACCGGAGAGACAAAGCCCTATGCCAACATCATCCTGCAGTCCGGCTGTATCTTTTAGAGCAGAATTTATCTGGAGGAAAACAATATGAAAATTGAAATGAAAGGAATCAACAAATCCTTTGGTCAGAACCAGGTCCTAAGGGATGCCGGCTTTGTGCTGGATGACGGAGAGGTACACGCCCTGATGGGAGAAAACGGCGCGGGCAAGTCCACGCTGATGAAAATTCTGACCGGCGTCTACACCCGCGACGGGGGCACCGTCATTGTGGACGGAAAAGAAGTGACCTACAAAAATCCCCAGGAAGCGGAAAAGGCAGGCATTGTCTTTATCCAGCAGGAGCTGAACGTACTGTTCGACCTGACGGTTGAGGAAAACCTTTTCCTGGGCAAGGAAATCAAAAAGGGGTTTGGAATATGTGACCGGAAGGCCATGAGGGCAAAGGCAGAGGAAATCTTAAAACGTCTGGGAGTCAGCATCCCCACGGACAAGGTGATGTCTGGGCTTTCCGTGGGCCAGCAGCAGATGATAGAAATTTGTAAGGCATTGATGGTGGATGCAAAGGTCATCATCATGGATGAACCCACGGCAGCTCTAACCCAGAGCGAGACAGAGGTGTTGTTTGAGGTGATGCAGTCCCTGAGGAAAAAGGGAGTGTCCATCGTCTATATATCCCACCGCATGGAGGAGATTTTTGAGCTTTGCGACCGCATCTCCGTTCTCAGGGACGGCACATACATAGGCACAAAGAAGATTCCGGAAACTAATATGAATGAAATCGTCAAAATGATGATTGGCCGTGAAATCGGCGAGCGGTATCCAAAACGTGACTGCGCCATCGGCAGCGAGGTGTTCCGGGTGGAGGAACTCACAAAGGAGGGGGTGTTCCACGATGTGAATTTCTCCGTAAAGGCCGGTGAGGTTCTGGGAGTATCCGGACTGATGGGAGCGGGGCGAACGGAAATCATGCAGGCTATTTTCGGAAACCTGTCCTATGACAGGGGCAGCATTTTCATCGGCGGAAAACAGGCGGTGATTAAGAATCCGCTGCAGGCCATTGAGCATGGAATCGGATTTATAACAGAGGACCGCAAGACAGAGGGGCTTCTGCTGGAGGAGAGCATTGAGAAAAATGTATCCCTGACCAATCTGGAGCGTATCTCAGGCAAGGGCAGGGTGGTAATCAGCAGGGAGAAGGAAAGAGGGCTGGTCACAAAGGCCATAGAGGAGCTTCATATCAGGTGTTTCGGGCCCGGACACGAGTGCGTGAACTTAAGCGGCGGCAACCAGCAGAAGGTGGTATTCGCAAAATGGATTTACACAGAACCCAGAATACTGATTCTGGATGAGCCCACAAGAGGCGTGGACATCGGCGCCAAGAAGGAGATATACAGCATCATAAACCAGCTGGCCGAAAAGGGGGTCGCCATTATCATGGTGTCCTCTGAGCTGCCGGAGGTATTGGGAATGAGCGACCGGATTATGGTGGTGCGCGAAGGTATGGTCAGGGGAATCATCAATCAGGGTGAGGCTGACCAGGAGAAGATAATGACATTGGCTACGGGAGGTACCTTATAATGAATGAAAATAAGAATAAAGTCATCAATTACGCCCAGGATTTCGGGGCGCTCATCGCCCTTATCCTGCTGATGGCAGGCATCAGCATTGCCAGCCCAAGTTTCCGCACCGGGGCCAATTTCCTGTCCCTGCTGCGCCAGTCCTCCATCAACGGACTCATTGCCTTCGGCATGACCTTTGTCATCCTGACGGATGCCATTGACTTATCCGTGGGCTCTGTGCTGGCCCTCAGCACGGCTCTGTGCGCCGGGATGATTACGGCCGGAGTGCCGGCCGGCCTGGCCATGATTCTGGCGCTGGTCCTTGGATGCGCCATGGGCGTGATCAGCGGCGTTATGGTCACCAAGGGACGTCTGCAGCCCTTTATCGCAACCCTGATTACCATGACGGTATACCGCGGCCTGACCATGATATACACCAACGGTAAGCCAATCTCCAACCTGGGAGACAGCTTTATCCTGAAGGTGGTTGGAAAGGGAAAGTTCTACGGCGTCCCGATTCCGGTTATCCTTCTGATATTCCTGTTCCTGCTCTTTTATTTCCTGTTAAATAAGACCACCTTCGGGCGCAGGATTTACGCGACCGGAAGCAACTGGAAATCAGCCAAGCTGGCCGGCGTGAACATACACAGGACAAAAATCATCGCCTATGCCATTTCCGGTACCATGGCAGCATTATCCGGCCTGATTCTGCTCTCCAGACTGGGATCCGCGCAGCCCACCCTGGGAAGCGGCTATGAGCTGGACGCCATCGCCGCGGTGGCCCTGGGAGGCACCAGCATGAGCGGCGGCAGAGGAAAAATCTACGGAACCCTGATTGGCGTACTGATTATCGCGGTGCTGAACAACGGCCTTAATATCCTGGGCGTATCTTCCTACTATCAGGACGTAATCAAAGGTTTGGTTATCCTGATTGCGGTACTCTCAGACCGCAAGAGATAGGAATACGTTAAACTGCACACATGAATCTGTTATGAATGTAAGAATATGAATTTCGGGAGGGAAAGATCGTGAAGATTAAGAAAATACTGGCTCTTATGGTAATTGGCACAATGCTTGTGACAATGGGCGGCTGCAACGCCATCACCATTGACGGGGAGGAAAACGTCAGGGAGGGAAGCAGCGGAAACGTGATTGGTTTCTCTGTCTCCACCCTGAACAACCCATTTTTCGTGACCTTGACGGAAGGAGCCAAGAAGGCCGCGTCGGAAAAGAATGTGGAGCTGGTGGTGGTGGACGCGGGAGACGACGCTGCCAAGCAGACCAGCGACATCGAGGATTTGGTGTCCAGAAATGTGGGCGTGCTGATTGTCAACCCGGTGGATTCGGACGCGGTGGCCCCGGCGGTAAAGAGCGCCATGTCCCAGGGAATCAAGGTGATTGCGGTGGACCGCGGCGTCAACGGAGTGGATGTGGACTGCCAGATTGCCTCGGACAATGTGGCGGGAGCCAGGATGGCAACAGAGTATCTCATGGAGCTTGTGGGCGAGGGCGCCAAGGTGGCTGAGCTGCAGGGCGTGCCGGGGGCCTCGGCCACCATTGACAGAGGCGAGGGATTCCATCAGGTGGCAGACAAATCCCTTCAGGTGGCTGCCAGCCAGACCGCTAATTTCAACCGCGCGGAGGGCATGACGGTCATGGAGAACATCCTTCAGTCCGACGGCGCCATCAAGGGTGTGTTTGCCCACAATGACGAGATGGCCCTTGGGGCGGTGGAGGCAGTTGCCGCTTCCGGAAAGGACATAAAGATTGTGGGATTTGACGCCACGGACGACGCCCAGAAGGCGGTGAAGGACGGCAAAATGGCGGCCACGGTTGCCCAGAAGCCGGATAAGATGGGGGAGACAGCTATTGAGACCGCTGTCAAAATCATGGCAGGGGAGACTGCGGACAAATCCATACCCGTGGAAGTAGAGCTGATTAAATAGGTGAAACAGATTGACAGATGAGAAATGGACCCGCCAGAACCGGAATTTCCGGATTGGGGCGGGTCCGCTGCTGTTTTTATATTACGATTCATGGCGCGCCAGCAGTCCCTGCCAGCAACGGCAATTTACAGAGATTTCCATAGAATGGACGGAAAAACTGAGGGAAGATCGCAGGAGGGAAATTCAAAAGCCAAAGGCCAAAGGCCTTGACTTATGATTCCAATCATAATAGAATAAAAACTGGATGATTTTGGGCGTACTTCCAAAGTACGTCCATCTTTTACTCAATGGAAAACGGAGGACGAATAACTTGTCACAGATAGATAACCAGATGACAGAAGAGATAAAAAAGCGGAGGACATTTGCAATCATATCCCACCCCGATGCCGGCAAGACCACGCTGACAGAAAAATTCCTGCTGTACGGCGGCGCCATCAACCTGGCCGGAACCGTCAAGGGGCGCAAGGCTGCCAAGCATGCTGTGTCCGACTGGATGGAGATTGAGAAGGAGAGAGGTATCTCGGTGACCTCCTCTGCCATGCAGTTTAATTACGACGGATTCTGCATCAATATCCTGGACACACCGGGACACCAGGATTTCTCGGAGGATACTTACCGTACCCTGATGGCGGCAGACTCCGCGGTCATGGTCATAGACGGTTCAAAGGGTGTGGAGGCGCAGACCATCAAGCTGTTTAAGGTATGCGTCATGCGTCATATCCCTATCTTTACTTTTATCAATAAGTTTGACCGGGAGGCCAGGGACCCTTACGAGCTTCTGGACGAGATTGAGGAAGTGCTGGGAATCCGCACATGCCCTGTAAACTGGCCCATTGGATGCGGCAAGAGCTTTAAGGGCGTATACGACCGGTTCTCGAAGAAGATAACCACCTTCACGGCTGCCATGGGCGGTGCGAAGGAGGTGGACAGCCAGGAGTTTGACGTGGACTGTGCGGATGTGGATTCCATAATCGGACAGGACTATCACCAGCAGCTGAGGGATGACATCGAGCTCCTTGACGGGGCCAGTGATGAGCTGGATATGGAGCGTGTCAGGATTGGGGATTTATCCCCTGTGTTTTTTGGTTCGGCCCTGACCAATTTTGGCGTGGAGACCTTTCTGGAGCATTTCCTTAAAATGACCACGCCGCCTCTTTCCAGAAAGACACTGGACGGGAAGATAGACCCATTCCGCCCTGATTTCTCCGCTTTTGTATTTAAAATCCAGGCCAACATGAACAAGGCTCACAGGGACAGAATTGCTTTCATGCGCATCTGCTCCGGCAAGTTCGAGGCAGGCATGGAGGTAAACCATGTGCAGGGAGGAAAGAAGATCCGTCTGACCCAGCCCCAGCAGCTCATGGCCCAGGACCGGAAAATCGTGGAGGAGGCATATGCCGGCGATATCATCGGTATATTCGACCCGGGAATTTCGCCATCGGCGATACCCTGTGCGCTTCCAATGAGAAGTTTCAGTTTGAGGGAATACCCACCTTTGCGCCGGAGCATTTTGCCAGAGTGCGTCAGGTGGATACCATGAAGCGCAAACAGTTCATAAAGGGTGTGAACCAGATTGCCCAGGAGGGTGCAATCCAGATATTCCAGGAGTTTAATTCCGGTATGGAGGAAATCATAGTAGGTGTAGTGGGCGTACTGCAGTTTGAAGTGCTGACCTACCGTCTGCGAAACGAATATAATGTGGAAGTCATACTGGAGAAGCTGCCCTTTGAGCACATACGCTGGGTGGAGAATCCGGGCGAGGTGGATGTGGCCAGGATTCAGGGTACGTCTGATATGAAACGAATTAAGGACTTAAAGAACAATCCGCTGCTGCTGTTTATCAACAGCTGGAGCGTGGGCATGGTATTGGACCGCAATCCGGCACTGAAGCTCTCAGAATTCGGAAGAGCCTGATCCCATGCAAGGAACAGGACCACGGGACCAGACTACGGTCCCTGAATGCTCATAACGAGGAGGTAAAAATCATGAGTAAAATTGATGATGTAAGGGCTGCCATGGTGGAGGCCATGAAGGCCAAGGACAAGGCCAGGAAGGATTCCCTTTCCATGCTGCTGTCTGCCCTCAAGAATGCGGAAATCAACAAGAGGGAGCCTTTGACGGAAGAAGAGGAGAACGCGGTCGTCAAGAAGGAAATCAAGCAGACCCAGGAGACATACGAGATGGCACCGGCGGACCGTGAGGACATCCGGTCGGAGGCAGCCGCCAGGATGGCTGTATATAAGGAGTTTGCGCCGGTAGACATGAGCGTGGAGCAGATTCGGGAAGTCATAGCCTCTGTTCTGTCTGAGCTGGGAATCGGGAATCCCACGGCCAAGGATAAGGGAACCATTATGAAGGTCCTGATGCCCAGGGTCAGGGGAAAGGCGGACGGCAGGGTGGTCAATGAGACGCTGGCTTCCATGTTCCGGTAAGGTAAGATAGGCCCCGGGGGTTTTTCAGCCCCAGACCTTCCGGTTTGGCGCGCTGAGCGGCAGGCCGGGTGGGGCAGCATAATAAAAGGATGCGGGGCTTAAGCTTCGCAGGAAAAGGAGACGGTTACGATGTATAGGAAAGAGATTGAAGGTTTTATTGATTCCCACAGGGACGAAATGATAGAGGATATCTGCACGCTGTGCCGGATTAACAGTGAGAAGATGCCTTATGTGGAGGGCAAGCCTTACGGGGAAGGTCCGTTCCAGGCGCTTCAGGCAGCTCTTAACATGGCAGAGGGGTATGGTTTTACCATCCGCAACTACGACAACTATGTGGGAACAGCCGACCTCAATGACAAGGAGAGACAGCTGGACATCCTGGCCCACCTGGACGTGGTTCCTGCCGGCGAGGGATGGACTGAGACAAAGCCCTTTGAGCCGGTGGTAAAGGACGGAAAGCTCTTTGGCCGCGGTACCGCTGATGACAAGGGGCCGGCCGTGGCTGCGCTCTATGCAATGAGGGCAGTGAAGGAGCTGGGTATCCCGTTAAATAAGAACGTCAGGCTGATTCTGGGCACGGACGAAGAGTGCGGAAGCTCTGATATCGTAAATTATTACGATAAGGAGGATGAAGCGCCCATGACCTTTTCACCGGATGCGGAATTCCCGGTTATCAACATTGAAAAGGGCCGTCTGGAAGGCCATTTCCATGCATCCTTCCAGGCTTCTGAGGCAATGCCCAGACTGGTGAAGGCGGAAGCCGGAATAAAGGCCAATGTGGTTCCGGGCAAGGCCAGAGCCGTGGTGGAAGGCGTTGACCTTAAGACATTGGAGGCAGCGGCAGAGGCTGTGGAAAAGGAAACAGGGATCTCCTTTGTGCTGGAGGGGGATTTGCCGGTTATGACAGTCACTGCACAGGGAGAGGGCGCCCACGCATCCACGCCCCAGGAGGGAAAGAATGCTCTTACAGGCCTGCTGGTATATCTGACACGCCTGCCGCTGGCAGAGTGCCCTCAGATGAATATGGTAAAGAACCTGCTAAAGCTGTTCCCTCACGGCGATACCTGCGGAAAGGCAGCCGGAATCAGCATGGAAGACCAGTTGTCCGGTAATCTGACCCTTGCCTTCAGTATGCTGACTGTTGGAGCCGATGGCCTGGAAGGCGTATTTGACAGCAGGTGTCCTATCTGCGCCACGGAAGAATCCGTGCTGGGAGTAATAAAACAGGCCATGGCGGACCATGGGCTTACACTGGAAAATGATTTCATGATACCGCCTCACCATGTGGACGGAAATTCTCATTTCGTAAAGACACTGTTGTCTGTATACGAGGACTATACAGGCCTTGAGGGAAGCTGCCAGGCTACAGGCGGCGGCACCTATGTCCACAGCCTTAAGAACGGTGTTGCTTATGGCGCGGCCCTGCCGGGAACAGACAACCGCATGCATGGAGCCGACGAGTTCGCGGTGGTGGACGAGCTTGTCTTAAGCGCAAAAATATTTGCACAGGTCATTGTGGAGCTGTGCAGCTGATAGTAGAAATTAAAATATTTCGTCGGCGTTTTTCGGAAAAAGTGCTTGACAAATAGGTTCATGTGATGTATTTTCTTAACTAAGATAAATCCCAGCGATTTGATAGGAATCAATATAGGAGGAACTTATGAATCAGTTAAGAGCCATGCAGATGAATATGGATATGATGAACAGCATGTATATGATGATGTGCTGTGTATCCGCATGGGCAAAAAACTGAATGTAAGTTTTATCTGTATGGATTGTGATTAATCAGGAGATATCCCGGTAGCAGGGAAAGATTCAGGGCCGCAAGTCCGTGCAGGACATGCGGCCTTTTTGGTGCAATTTTGCCATGGGCGCTGCGGTCCGGCGTAATGTGGCTGAGTACGGCTGAGGCGTGAGCATGTGCGGGACCGCGGATATGAGCTGCGGGAACAAAAGAAAGGAATTAAACCTATGGAAGCAAATAACGAAAATCCCATCATCCAGCTGGTGGGGCTGGGGAAACAATTTCGAACCATGAATGGTCCGGTGACTGCCCTGGAAGATATCAATTTGGAAATCCGGTATGGAGAGGTGTTCGGTATCATCGGCCTGTCCGGCGCGGGCAAGAGTACCCTGGTGCGGTGTATCAATTACCTGGAAGTGCCCACCTCTGGAAAGGTTATATTTGAGGGAAAGAACCTGTCTGTGATGAAGGACAGGGAGAAGCGTCTGGCCAGGCAGTCCATGGGCATGATTTTCCAGCAGTTTAACCTGCTGTCCCAGAGAAACGTGCTTCAGAATGTATGCTTTCCGCTGGAGATTGCGGGGGTATCCAAGGCCGAGGCTAAAAAGCGGGCGGAGGAGCTTTTGACACTGGTGGGTCTGGAGGACCGGATGAAGGCATATCCGGCGCAGCTCTCCGGCGGGCAGAAGCAGAGGGTTGCCATTGCCAGGGCCATGGCAACCAATCCCAAGGTTCTTCTGTGTGACGAGGCCACCAGCGCCCTGGATCCCAATACAACCAAGTCCATTTTGGAACTGCTTAAGAAGATAAACCGGGAGATGGGAATTACCGTCATTGTCATTACCCATGAGATGGCGGTCATTGAGGCCATATGCGACAGAGTGGCTATCATAGATCACAGCCACATCGCGGAGGCGGGAAATGTATCCGATATCTTCTCCGGTCCCAAATCCGATATCGGCCGCCAGCTGATTCTGGGGGATGTGGCTGAGCAGAACCTGAGTTTTGGCAATTCCCGCCAGATTCGCATTATTTTTGACGGAAGGGAGTCTTCAGAGCCTGTGATTGCCAATATGGTGCTGGCCTGCAAGGTTCCGGTGAATATCATGCATGCGGATACCAGGGATATTGAAGGCAAGGCCATGGGGCAGATGCTCATACAGCTTCCGGAGGACGATACGGATGCCGGCCGGATTTGTAATTATCTGAAGACAGCCAATGTAAAGTTCGAGGAGGTGCGGTGAGATGCAATTTGATTCTACGACCATAAATATGCTTGTAAAAGGAATATGGGAGACCATCTACATGGTGTTCCTGTCCTCTGCCTTATCCTATGTAATCGGCATTCCACTGGGAATTGCCCTGGTGGTGACGGACAAGGAGGGCATTAGCCCGGTGCCTCTGTTTAACAAGGTTCTGGGGCTCATCATCAATCTGCTGCGCTCCGTGCCGTTTATTATCCTCTTAATCATGGTATTGCCCATTACCAAGTTCATTGTGGGAAAGACCATTGGCTCCAATGCCACGGTGGTGCCTCTGATTATTGCCGCGTCCCCCTACATCGGGCGTATGGTGGAGTCTTCCCTGAAGGAAGTGGACGCAGGTGTCATTGAAGCAGCCAAATCCATGGGCGCATCCACCTGGCAGATTATAGTCAAGGTGCTGCTGCCGGAGGCCAAGCCGTCCCTGCTGGTGGGCGCGGCCATATCCGTGACCACGATTCTCGGATACTCTGCCATGGCAGGATTTACCGGAGGAGGCGGACTGGGCGATATCGCCATCCGTTACGGATACCACCGTTACCAGACCGATATGATGATGGTGACCGAAAGGGGCGTCTGGAAGGTCATTTCCATGCATCCTTCCAGGCTTCTGAGGCAATGCCAAGACTGGTGAAGGTGGAAGCCGGAATAAAGGCGAATGTGGTACCGGGCAAGGCCAGGGCTGTTGTGGAAGGCATTGACCTTAAGACATTGGAGGCCGCGGCAGAGGCTGTGGAGAAGGAGACAGGAATTTCTTTTGTACTGGAGGGTGATTTACCGGTTATGACAGTTACTGCCCAGGGGGAGGGCGCCCATGCATCCACACCCCAGGAGGGAAAAAATGCCCTTACAGGCCTGCTGGTGTACCTGACACGCCTGCCTTTTGCAGAGTGCCCCCAGATGGATATGGTGAAGAACCTGCTGAAGCTTTTCCCACACGGCGATACCTGCGGAAAGGCAGCCGGAATCAGCATGGAAGACGAGCTGTCCGGTGCTCTGACCCTTGCTTTCAGTATGCTGACTGTAGGCGCTGATGGACTGGAAGGCGTATTTGACAGCCGGTGCCCAATCTGTGCCACAGAAGAATCTGTGCTGGGAGTGGTAAAGCAGGCCATGGCGGACCAGGGGCTTACACTGGAAAATGATTCCATGATACCGCCTCACCATGTGGACGGAAATTCTCATTTCGTAAGGACGCTGTTGTCCGTATACGAGGACTACACAGGCCTTGAGGGCAGCTGCCAGGCTACAGGAGGGGGCACCTATGTCCATTCTCTGAAGAATGGTGTTGCCTATGGCGCGGCCCTGCCGGGAACAGATAACCGTATGCATGGAGCCGATGAATTTGCTGTGGTGGATGAGCTTGTCTTAAGCGCAAAAATATTTGCACAGGTCATTGTGGAGCTGTGCAGCTGATAGCGGAAATATACCCTGTTTTTCTGTGACCTGATTGTGAATGAGGGGATGATGGAATGGTGAGACTGGGATGTGTACCGGAACAGGGCGGGCCAATCCGC
>ENA-OQCB01000330-OQCB01000330.1-human-gut-metagenome-genome-assembly--contig:-NODE-330-length-22435-cov-6.284651_pt1 | contig 22435 bp, 18 predicted proteins | sample MGYA00242493_ERZ504568 | MGnify/ENA primary metagenome ERZ504568 (study PRJEB26092, sample SAMD00036229) | human gut metagenome | host: Homo sapiens | study: EMG produced TPA metagenomics assembly of...
GTTGCGGATATACAACAGTGCATTATTATAGCAGGCACGATAAAGATAATTAGTCAGCTCACGGGAGTCGGAAAAAGTACGCTTACCTTCCCACACGGATATAAACACCTCCTGAACCAGATCTTCTACGGCATCGGTGAGGAACAGGATTTTCTCGACATATGAGCACAAGGCCGCATAATAGCGATTATAAAAGTCCCTCCAGATTCCCTTATCTTTCTGGTTGACACCTGCTACTATCAAATCATCTTTATCGCTCATACGGCAACAAGATTAATCAAACAATAAAAGACTCTCTTCAAATTACTGCAAAAACTGGTTATAATAGATATGACTTACAAATATATCTGTTTTTTCAGTATGTAAGTTCACCCCTCATATAAAAAATAGAATAAAGGGGCATAAAATAAAAAAAGAGCGAATAACTCCGCCCCACCTAAAGAATCCCCCATAAATGGGATTCTTTTTTCTGCATCTCAATTTACCTGTTACCTGAAAACTACTTTTTTCTAATACCTAATCAAAACAATCTTTTTCCTAAAAACTAATCTTAAAAATCTAATACCTTAATTTTTATAAAACCAATACCTTTTAATTATTACCTTTTTCTAATACCTAAAAATATAAGTAGTTTCACAACTACGCTGCAAAGGTATAGCTGTTTGCGAAAACAACAAAAGCCACTATACAAAAAAAACACATTCTGGCTTGTTTTTTTGACTTATGTCAAGACGTAGGGTAGATTTTGAGTGTAAACCTCAAGTTTATTCCCACAGCAATCCGTATTTTCAACAAATCTTTCCTTTTACTCTCTAGTTGCACTCATAATTGAGCAAGCACATAACTAACGAAAAGAAAGCAAAACAGGGGATTGAAAAGACAAACTATTGCCATTCCATCCAAAAATATACAATCACAAAAGCCAATAAGCGGTCTATTTTCGAACAATCTGCATATTTCTAATCCGAAATTACGGCGTTTTTTTTCAGTTAAGCCGGATTCCTCCTCGGATTTTCAGAAGCAAAAACAGCTTGAAGATACAAGTCTCACAACTTTTCTGTAACTTTGCAGCGTTTGATAATAAATAAGATAGGAATGGATTTTAAGTACGACGTTATCGTAATCGGTGCCGGACATGCAGGCTGTGAAGCAGCAGCCGCAGCAGCAAATTTAGGTTCCAAGACTTGTCTCATCACAATGGACATGAACAAGATTGGACAGATGAGTTGCAACCCGGCCGTAGGAGGAATCGCCAAAGGACAAATAGTACGTGAGATAGATGCACTGGGTGGACAAATGGGATTGGTGACAGATGAAACAGCTATTCAGTTCCGAATCTTAAACCGTTCAAAAGGCCCCGCTATGTGGAGTCCTCGTGCCCAATGCGACCGCGCCAAGTTTATCTGGTCATGGCGCGAGAGACTGGAAAAACACCCCCAACCTTCATATTTGGCAAGATACCGTATGCGAACTTCTCGTTGAAAACGGAGAGGTGACAGGACTCGTCACCGTCTGGGGAGTTACTTTCAAAGCAAAGTGCATCGTACTGACTGCGGGAACTTTCCTCAACGGACTGATGCACGTAGGCCGCCACCAACTGCCGGGTGGAAGAATGGCCGAACCGGCTTCCTATCAACTGACCGAATCTATCGCCCGCCATGGGATTACTTACGGAAGAATGAAGACCGGAACTCCGGTACGTATCGACGCACGCAGCGTGCACTTCGACCAAATGGAAACGCAAGACGGAGAATGTGACTTCCACAAGTTCTCTTTCATGAATACAAGTACACGTCATTTGAAACAACTCCAATGCTGGACATGCTATACAAATGAAGAAGTACATCGGATTTTACGTGATGGATTGCCGGACTCTCCCCTTTTCAACGGACAAATTCAAAGTATCGGCCCGCGCTATTGCCCCAGCATAGAGACCAAAATTGTGACTTTCCCCGACAAAGACCAGCATCAGCTTTTCCTCGAACCGGAAGGAGAAACGACCCAGGAATTATACCTCAACGGATTCTCTTCTTCGCTTCCAATGGATATACAGATTGCTGCCTTGAAAAAGATTCCCGCTTTCAAAGACTTGGTTATTTATCGTCCGGGATATGCAATTGAATATGACTACTTCGATCCGACACAATTAAAACATACGCTGGAATCGAAAGTTATTAAAAACTTGTTCTTTGCCGGACAAGTAAACGGAACCACCGGCTACGAAGAGGCCGGAGGACAAGGAGCAATAGCCGGAATCAATGCACACATTAATTGCCATGGTGGAGAAGAATTTACGTTGGCACGCGATGAAGCATATATCGGCGTATTAATCGACGATTTAGTTACCAAGGGAGTTGACGAACCTTACCGGATGTTTACTTCACGCGCAGAATACAGGATTCTGCTCCGTATGGACGATGCAGACATGAGACTTACCGAACGGGCATACAAACTCGGATTAGCCAAGGAAGACCGTTATCGGTTGATGAAAAGCAAGAAGGAAGCTGTGGAACAGATTATTTCCTTCGCACGAAACTATTCGATGAAACCGGCACTAATTAATGATGCGCTCGAAAAGATAGGAACAACTCCCCTACGTCAAGGTTGCAAATTAATTGAAATATTGAACCGTCCGCAGGTGACGATAGAGAACATAGCCGAACACGTTCCGGCATTTCAACGGGAACTGGAAAAAGCAACAAGTGCCAACCAAGACCGTAAAGAAGAAATTTTGGAAGCTGCCGAAATCTTAATCAAATATCAAGGTTATATTGACAGAGAGCGAATGATAGCAGAAAAGCTGGCACGCCTGGAAAGTATAAAGATAAAAGGTAAGTTTGACTATTCTTCTATCCAGTCCCTATCCACCGAAGCTCGCCAAAAGCTGACTAAAATAGATCCGGAAACCATTGCCCAAGCGAGCCGGATTCCGGGAGTATCGCCAAGCGACATCAACGTGTTGCTGGTACTTTCGGGCCGGTAAGCGGCAACGTTTCACGTGAAACAAAGCATTTAAAGAAACGAGATAAATCAATGATTATGAGCAAAGAAACGCTAATTAAAAGTATCCGGGAAATTCCCGACTTTCCGATTCCGGGAATCCTGTTTTACGATGTAACCACATTGTTCAAAGATCCGTGGTGCTTGCAAGAATTATCGGACGTTATGTACGAGATGTATAAGGATAAAGGTATCACCAAAGTTGTAGGTATAGAATCAAGAGGATTCATCATGGGACCGATTCTGGCTACCCGACTCAATGCTGGCTTCATCCCTATCCGTAAACCCGGAAAACTTCCCGCAGAAACTATTGAAGAAAGCTATGACAAAGAATACGGGAAAGACACAGTGCAGATTCACAAAGATGCATTGGATGAAAACGATGTAGTGCTGCTGCATGACGACTTACTAGCAACGGGCGGAACAATGAAAGCAGCCTGTGAACTGGTGAAGAAATTGAAACCGAAGAAAGTATATATCAACTTTATCATCGAACTGAAAGACCTCAACGGAAAATCAGTATTCGGAGATGATGTAGAAGTAGAATCCGTATTGACTTTATAAAGGATTTGTTTATATTTGCAGGGCGTAGTGATACTACGCCCTTTTTCATTTTAGCTATTTCATCCCTAAAGATTATGAATACAGAAGCGGAAAACAAAACCAATGAATACTTGAAAGGAATCGTGGCAAACCTTCCTGAAAAGCCGGGAATCTACCAGTACCTGAATGCGGAAGGAACGATTATATACGTTGGAAAGGCTAAAAACCTGAAGAAAAGGGTATACTCTTATTTCAGCAAAGAACACGAGCCGGGAAAGACACGGGTATTGGTAAGCAAGATAGCTGATATACGGTATATCGTGGTGAACACAGAGGAAGATGCACTGCTATTGGAAAATAATCTGATCAAGAAATATAAGCCGCGTTATAACGTCTTATTAAAGGATGACAAGACTTACCCTTCGATCTGTGTACAGAACGAATATTTTCCCAGGATATTCAGAACCCGGAAGATTATCAGAAACGGCTCATCTTATTATGGTCCGTACAGCCATATCCCCTCGATGTATGCAGTGCTGGACTTGATAAAGCATTTATATCCGTTACGTACCTGTTCTTTAAACCTCACTCCGGAGAACATACGGGCCGGGAAGTTCAATGTATGCCTCGAATATCATATAAAGAACTGTGCAGGACCCTGCATCGGGCTTCAGTCACAAGAAGAATATCTAAAAAAACATCGATGAAATCAAAGAGATTCTAAAAGGGAATACGCAGGAAATTAGCCGTATGCTATTGGAGAAGATGCAGACTTTGGCCGGTGAAATGAAATTTGAGGAAGCACAGAAGATTAAAGAGAAATATCTTTTGATAGAGAACTACCGTTCCAAATCAGAAGTGGTAAGTGCCGTACTGCATAATATAGATGTCTTTTCGATCGAGGAGGATGACAGCAATTCCGCATTTATCAATTATCTGCATATTACAAACGGAGCAATCAACCAGGCATTTACTTTCGAATATAAAAAGAAGTTGAATGAATCCAAGGAGGAATTGCTGACGCTCGGCATTATCGAAATGAGGGAACGTTATAAAAGCCGGTCACGGGAGATTATCGTCCCCTTCGAACTTGACCTGGAATTAAATAATGTCGTTTTCACCGTTCCCCAACGGAGTGATAAAAAGAAATTGCTGGATCTTTCTATCCTGAACGTGAAGCAATACAAGGCCGACCGCATGAAACAGGCGGAGAAACTGAATCCTGAACAGAGAAGTATGCGCCTGATGAAAGAAATACAGCAAGAACTGCATTTGGAGAGACCGCCCTTGCAGATTGAATGTTTTGATAACTCGAACATACAGGGATCGGACGCAGTGGCAGCTTGCGTGGTATTCAAAAAGGCCAAACCTTCGAAGAAAGATTACCGGAAATACAATATAAAGACAGTAGTGGGGCCTGATGATTATGCTTCGATGAAAGAAGTCGTAAAAAGGCGTTATCAGCGCGCAATTGAAGAAAGTTCGCCGTTGCCCGACCTGATCATTACCGACGGTGGGAAAGGGCAAATGGAGGTCGTCAGAGAGGTCATTGAGGACGAACTAGGGTTGAATATCCCTATTGCCGGATTGGCTAAAGACAATCGCCACCGCACGTCTGAATTGCTATTCGGGTTTCCTCCGCAAACTATCGGGATCAAACAACACACTCCCCTGTTCCGGTTACTGACACAAATACAGGATGAAGTACACCGCTTTGCGATTAGTTTTCATCGCGACAAACGTAGCAAAAGACAGGTTGCATCTGCATTGGATAGCATCAAAGGCATCGGGGAAAAGACTAAAACAGCTCTTTTGAAAGAATTTAAGAGTGTAAAGCGGATAAAAGAGGCGTCGCTAGAGGACATCAGCGCTATTATTGGGGAAGCGAAGGCCAAGACGGTGAAGGAAGGATTGAATAATGAATAACAGAGGCTAAAAGTAGAAGGTTTCAAGAGGCAGTAACACGTTCTTCTTCGATAATATTTTCCTCCCAATACATCGTTTTCTCTTTCGAAATTCGTAAATTTGCCTTTCATAATCACGAAATAGAATAAATAGCAATGCGAATAGTTATACAACGGGTAAGCCATGCATCAGTGACCATTGAGGGACACTGCAAATCAGCTATCGGAAAAGGAATGCTGATATTAGTCGGCATTGAGGAAGCCGATGGGCAGGAAGACATTGACTGGCTCTGCAAGAAGATAGTAAATCTGCGCATTTTCGACGATGAGAATGGCGTAATGAACAAATCCATACTAGAAGACGGAGGAGAAATTCTGGTTATCAGCCAGTTCACTTTACATGCTTCCACCAAAAAAGGGAACCGTCCTTCTTATATCAAAGCTGCAAAGCCGGAAATATCGGTCCCACTCTATGAGAAGTTCTGCAAAGAATTGACTGCCGCATTGGGCAAAGAAATCGGTACGGGTACCTTCGGTGCAGACATGAAAGTTGAACTTTTGAACGACGGACCTGTTACTATATGCATGGATACGAAAAACAAAGAATAACGTAAACAACTTATAATAAAAGAACTATGACCCTGGAAGAAGCTCAAAAACAGGTAGACCAATGGGTAAAGACATACGGCGTCCGCTATTTCAGCGAATTGACCAATATGGCAGTACTGACGGAAGAAGTCGGGGAACTGGCCCGCGTCATGGCCCGCAAATACGGTGACCAATCCTTCAAGGAAGGTGAGAAAGACAATATCGAAGAAGAAATAGCAGACGTTCTGTGGGTGCTCCTATGCATCGCCAACCAGACAGGCGTAGACGTCACTGCCGCCCTTCAAAAGAGTATGGAAAAGAAAACGAAACGAGATAGTAAAAGACATATCAATAACCCAAAACTGAACGATCATGGAGGAGAATAATTCACTGTCCAACAAGTACGATGCCGCTCTGGCGAAGTATAATACACATCTGAGCGATGCAGATATTCAGGCTCGCGTAGCTGACCTGATTGAAAAGAAAGTGCCGGAGAACAACACGGAAGAAGTCAAGAAATTCCTGTTCACGTGCATTGACCTGACTACACTGAACAGTACAGATAGCGATGAAAGCGTTATGCGATTTACTGAAAAAGTAAACCAGTTCGATGATGAATTTCCTGACTTGAAAAATGTAGCTGCGATCTGTGTGTATCCCAACTTTGCAGCTATCGTCAAGAATACGCTGGAGGTAGACGGAGTGAGTATCGCCTGTGTATCAGGAGGATTCCCTTCTTCTCAAACATTTACCGAAGTAAAAGTAGCGGAAACTGCACTGGCCATTGCAGACGGCGCAGACGAAATAGATATTGTAATCTCCATAGGCAAGTTCCTGAGTGGCGACTACGAAGCAATGTGTGAGGAAATACAGGAGTTGAAGGAAGTCTGCAAGGAACGCCACCTCAAGGTAATCCTCGAAACGGGTGCACTAAAGAGCGCTTCCAACATCAAAAAAGCCTCTATCCTATCCATGTATTCAGGTGCGGATTTCATCAAAACATCGACCGGAAAACAGCAGCCTGCAGCTACTCCGGAAGCTGCTTATGTGATGTGTGAAGCTATCAAGGAATACTATCAGAAGACAGGAAACAAGATTGGCTTCAAACCGGCAGGAGGAATCAATACAGTCAATGACGCAATTATTTATTACACTATTGTGAAAGAAGTATTGGGTGAAGAATGGCTGGACAACCGGTTATTCCGCTTGGGAACAAGCCGCCTGGCAAATCTCCTACTCTCTGATATCAAGGGAGAAGAAATAAAATTCTTCTAGGAAAGGCTACATAAGCAATCAAATATGCCTTACCGCACGGCTCTCCGCAAAACGGGAACCGATGCGGTATTTTTTATTTAAGAAAAACTAAAGATAGTTATCAAGCAATCCGCAAAAATCATTATCTTTGTCTCAGATTTGGCTGTGGATATCTAGCTAAATAATTGAACCAGAGAACGTTTCATTTATTACCAAATTCCTGGAATTCGGCAAAATTCAAAGTTATGAATGGTAATAAGCAAACGGGTCTCACGCACTTTCATGTATATACTGTTGTTATATAGCGAACGGAGCGTGGGACTGTTGCTTGTGTATAATTCATAACGGCTTGCCGAAGCCTCAGGAAAATATATAGCAACAGTCCCCACGCTTTTTCAGTGAACTTTAATCATAAGAGTATAAAAATGGAAGCACACATTCAAGCCTTAAGAATAAACCGCAATCCGCTAAATCTAGTCCTCGGGACGAAAAGAAAGCTAGGGTTGCGCATTGGCTATATGGAAGCTGCGTTAAAAGGTTTTTATCTCAACTCAATAGAAACAGGAGTTCACCCGCAAAAGTTAACCCGACTGCTGTCTGAAGAATTTCACTGCGTTGACACCGAATCAACCAACGGACTATTACAATTCCTGACTAATGAAGGAGACAGGGTTCCCTATCAGATCATGCTCCCCTACCTGCTCTCGTCAGACAATATCAACGAATTTGAAACAATCATACATAAACGCTTTTTCGGAGTGGAACGTTTCGTCCGGCAGGGAAACAATTTATACAGATTCGTAAAATATACAGAGGAAAGAAGAGACCCGATTATATGGATAAATGACTTGGAAAGAGGAATTGACGCATGGGATATGGGGATATTGGTCAACCTGGCACGTGCGGCTTATGAAATCGGATATATCACCAAAGGACAAGCATGGGAACATATTGAGCAGGCAGGAATACTATGCTCCAAAATACTCCGTTCACCGGAAGAAATAGACAAGAGTTTCCTCCTCGGGCGAGCAATGCAATCAGAGAAAATAGAAGATTGGGACCGTTTATTAGCGTGCTATTTACTTTTGAACAAACATCGATAACCGCTATTTTTCGCGGTCTACAACGTAATCCAGATAAGACCGGAGAGCCACGCAGATAGCAGAATCCGGCAAAGAGGCCAACAGCCCAAAGGCTTTTTGCTTATATGCGTTCATCGTCCGGACAGCATATTCAATACCACCGTTTTCCTTGGTAAATGCGATCAGACGAGCTATTTCATCGAGAGTAGCCGTACCCTCTTTCACTTTGAGAGCAATTTCAGCAGCCTGATTGTCATTCGCTCTATTAAGTGCATACAAGACAGGGAGTGTCAGTTTGCCTTCAAGCATATCGTTCCCTGTCGGCTTACCGATTTCCTTGCTGTCGAAATAGTCGAAAATATCATCCTTAATCTGAAAACAGATACCGATATATTCACCCAACAAGCGGGCTAGTTTCACTTCTTCCTCACTCACTCCTACCGAGTAAGCCGCCGCCTCCGTACAGGCAGCGAATAGGGCCGCAGTTTTCTTACGAATCACATCGAAATAAACTGTCTCCGAAAAGCTATGATTACTTACATTTGAGAGCTGGAGCAACTCGCCGTCGGCAAGATCCTGCCCCAATGAAGATACCAGCCGGATAATCTGATGACTGTTCGTCAGCTCGGCATGCACCAAGCTTGTTGCCAGAAGATAATCCCCCGTCAGTACGGCTACCTTATTATTAAAGATAGCATTCACCGAGAGTTGCCCACGGCGTTCGGTACTTTCGTCCACTACGTCGTCATGCACCAAACTGGCATTATGAAGAAGTTCCAGAGATACCGCCGCATGAAGAGTGGCAGGAGACACGACGCCATAAAGGCGTGCTACCAACAAGACGAGAATAGGACGCATCATCTTTCCACTGCGCTGGCGTATATGAGCTACTACGCTATCAAGCAGTGTATTCGAACTGGAAAGAGAACTATCATAAAGTTCTTTGAAAGCCTCAAGTTCGCTTTCAATCGGTGTTCTGATAATAGAGATGCTGTCCATTCATGCACAATTTGAGCACAAAAGTAATAATAAAACGCTTAATACGGTATTTTTTTGTACTTTTACCATGAAAAATTAATAAAATCTATGGAGTCAGACAATAAATTATTTCTTTTAGACGCTTATGCACTGATATACCGGGCTTATTATGCCTTTATTAAGAATCCCCGAATCAACTCAAAAGGATTCAACACTTCAGCTATTCTAGGGTTTGTCAATACCCTCGAAGAAGTATTGAAGAAGGAGAATCCCACTCATATAGGAGTGGCTTTCGACCCGGCCGGCCCTACCTTCCGCCACGAGGCTTTCGAACAATATAAAGCACAGCGTGAAGAAACTCCGGAAGCAATCCGTCTTTCCGTACCTATTATAAAAGAAATCATCCGTGCCTACCGTATCCCTATTCTGGAAGTGGCAGGCTACGAGGCTGACGACGTGATAGGAACACTCGCTACCGAAGCCGGACGCCAAGGGATTATTACTTATATGATGACCCCGGACAAAGATTACGGACAATTAGTAAGCGACAAGGTATTCATGTACCGCCCCAAACATACGGGAGGTTTTGAAGTAATGGGTGTCGATGAGGTGAAAGCCAAATTCGATATTCAGTCACCGGCACAAGTCATCGATATGCTCGGCCTAATGGGAGATTCTTCGGACAATATCCCCGGCTGCCCCGGAGTAGGAGAAAAGACAGCTCAAAAACTGATAGCCGAATTCGGAAGCATTGAGAATCTTCTGGAACATACCGACCAACTCAAGGGAGCACTGAAAACAAAAGTGGAAACGAACCGGGAAATGATTACTTTCTCAAAATTCCTCGCGACTATCAAAATCGACGTGCCTATCCAACTCGATATGGATTCGCTCGTTCGTGAGCAGGCAGACGAAGATTCGCTCCGACAGATTTTCGAGGAACTGGAATTCCGGACACTGATCGATCGCGTTCTGAAAAAAGAGAATGCCGGAAACGGAATAACAACTCCAACCGGAAACAAAACGGCAGCAGAAAAAAGTAACCTCGCCCCTCTCCCACTTTTTCCCGAGGAAGGCGGAGCCGTGCAAGGCGATTTATTTGCGAATTTTACGGGCAACGAGCCGGGCGAAGCTAAAAATTCAAATCTAGCGACGTTAGAAACGCTCAATTGCGACTACCAACTTATTGATACAGAAGAGAAAAGAGAAGAAATTATTCAAAAGTTACTTACATCAAAAATTCTTTCGCTAGATACGGAAACTACCGGAACCGAAGCAATGGACGCCGAATTGGTCCGGAATGAGATTTTTCGATTGCCGAAAATGAAAGCTTTTTATGTCCCGGTCCCCGCCGATCAGGAAGAAGCGTTAAAAATCGTCAATGAGTTCCGCCCGGTATTTGAAAATGAAAACTCATTGAAGGTCGGACAGAATATCAAGTATGATATGATCGTTCTCCAAAATTATGGAGTGCAAGTAAAAGGCCCGTTGTTCGATACAATGATCGCCCATTATGTTCTTCAACCTGAACTCCGTCACGGAATGGATTATCTTGCCGAAATCTATCTACATTATCAGACAATCCATATTGATGAACTGATTGGCCCGAAAGGGAAGAACCAGAAAAATATGCGCGACCTCGCCCCGAAAGACGTTTACCGTTACGCCTGCGAAGATGCGGACGTAACCCTGAAACTGAAAAACGTTCTGGAAAAGGAATTAAAGGAGAATGACGCCGAGCGGCTGTTCTATGATATAGAAATGCCGCTTGTTCCGGTACTGGTTAATATCGAACGCAACGGTGTGCTGCTGGATACGGAAGCGCTGAAACAATCTTCCGCCCACTTTACGGCACAAATGGAGAATATCGAAAAGGAAATTTACGAGCTGGCAGGTGAAACGTTCAATATTGCTTCACCGAAGCAAGTCGGTGAGGTGCTGTTTGATAAATTAAGAATTGTAGAGAAGGCAAAAAAGACTAAAACCGGGCAATACGTCACTTCGGAAGAGGTGCTCGAAAGCCTTCGCCACAAACATCCTGTGGTAGAAAAGATATTAGAACACCGGGGACTGAAAAAGTTATTGGGAACATACATCGATGCACTCCCCCAACTCATCAATCCGCGTACAGGACGGGTACATACTTCTTTCAACCAAACCGTTACCGCCACGGGACGTCTTAGTTCAAGCAATCCGAACCTACAAAATATCCCGATCCGCGACGAGAACGGAAAAGAAATCCGCAAAGCATTCATCCCCGATGAAGGCTGCTTTTTCTTCTCTGCGGACTACTCACAGATTGAATTGCGCATCATGGCGCATCTGAGCGAGGATAAGAACATGATCGACGCTTTCCTCAGCAACCATGACATCCACGCTGCCACCGCCGCAAAGATTTATAAGATTGACTTGCAAGATGTAGGCTCCGATATGCGTCGCAAAGCCAAAACTGCCAATTTCGGCATTATCTATGGTATATCCGTATTCGGCCTCGCCGAACGGATGAACGTAGAGCGGAAAGAAGCCAAAGAACTTATCGACGGCTATTTCGAAACCTATCCGGGAGTGAAGGCTTATATGGATAAAAGTATCCGGGTTGCACAAGAAAAAGGCTATGTGGAGACTATTTTCCACCGGAAACGCTTCTTGCCGGACATCAACTCACGAAACGCCGTTGTACGCGGATATGCGGAACGGAATGCCATTAACGCACCTATCCAGGGAAGTGCGGCAGATATTATCAAGGTGGCTATGGCACGTATCTATCAACGTTTCCAAACGGAAGGAATACAAGCCAAAATGATCCTGCAAGTACATGACGAATTGAACTTCAGTGTTCCCGTTGAAGAAAAAGAACGTGTAGAAGAAATTGTTATCGAAGAAATGGAACACGCATACCGTATGCATGTACCTCTGAAAGCTGATTGCGGGTGGGGCAAGAACTGGCTCGAAGCTCACTAACATTATTTAACTCGCTATCCGAAAGCTAGAAAAAAGATTTCTTTTTAAACGAAGTGATTCGTTCTATATCCGGCAGATTGACTGCCGGATATTTTTTTGTCACTAATCTTGGCAAAAAGCAAACTACTACCAGCACCCATACTTGACAATTTGATAATATTTCACTCCCAAAAATGCATAAATATCAAATTAATATGTAAGTTTGCAGCGTAAAACTGATACATCAGTAGACAAATGAAAGTATAACTTAAAACTAAAATAGCCATGAAAGCAAAAGTATCCTTAAAAATGTTCGTTTTATCCGCTGCTCTTCTTATTGCATCTTTCACCGCTTCCGCACGTAACAACGACGGTCAGTTGATTTACAATCCGATAGAAGAAAATGGCATGACAGTAGGCCAGACCGTTTACAAAATGGACGGAAATACACTTGCCAACTATATGAAGTACAATTATAAGTACGACGACAATAAACGCATGACCGAAAGCGAAGCCCTCAAATGGGACAGCAACAAGGACGAATGGGTAAAGAATTTGCGTATCAACTATATTTATGAAGGCAAGACCGTCACTACCAATTACTATAAATGGAACGCTAAAAAGCGTGCTTATGTACTGGTACCCGAGATGACTGTAACAATGGATAATACAAATATGTAACAAAAACTCTCTCTCATTCTAATATTCTAACAAAAGAGAACGCCGCTCCTGATGAAGAAGAGGCGTTTTCACTTTATATAACCGTAGGCTGTATCACAAGACATAAAACCGTTCCTGCAATTCTTTCAGATAGCTTCTGGAAATGACCAGATCACCTTTATCGTGGAAAGGCGGATAAAGTTGGCAACACTTTCCATCGATCATAGCCAGATAATTTACATTCACAATGGCCGATTGACTGATTTGCACGAAAGCCTGCGAATAACTGACGATATCCTCCGCTTTCGTGTTCCGTTTCAGGTTCAACCGGGTTTGATTAAACAGAACCACCTGCCATTGACGTTTATCTTTCAAATATTCAAAAAATCCGATTTCTTCCAGCCGTAAGAGCTTGAATCCTGTCACCGTGCTAATCATAAACATTCCCTGTTGCGGCATCAGAGCTATAATAGAAGAAGCAAAAGAGGGAGGCGCCACTACAGCAGAACGCACCGCTTTCCGATAACGGTCTATGACAACTTTCAAGTCTTCCGCGCTAAAAGGTTTCAACAAGAAATCGAAAGCTGACTCACGCAAAGCCTGAAGCAGATATTTATCATAGGACGTATAGAACACAACCTTCATATCCCACAATACATCATCCTTTATCTCACTTAGCAAATTAAGCCCCAATATATCCGGAAGCTCCACATCAAGAAAGAGTAAATCCGGATGTAACTCCATAATCATCTTTTTCCCTTTTGCACCACTGCTTGCAATTCCCTTTATCTCAAATTCACGATAAGGCTCCAGTTCACGGCGCAAAGCGTCACTTGCAGAACGTTCGTCATCAATGATGACCACTTTGTACTTTTCTTCTGTATCCATCATAAATCATAAGAAAAACGAAACGGGATATATACCGAAACTAATGTACCGGTCTGTCCACTGTTTCTATTGGTTATTTCAAAACGTATTTTGTCACTCTTGTTTTTCGTATTCAGCAGTTGAATGGTCTGATACAACACCTTCAGTCCGGTACCCGTTCCCCGTGTTGCCGAAGTTACGTTCGGAAGATACCCGCGGCCGTTATCACAAATCGTAATACAGATACCATTCTTTTCATGAGAGACATGTACCGTCAACTCCTTTTCACCATCTTTCCCAACCAGTCCATGCTTGATTGCATTCTCAACCGGGATTTGTATAATCATCGAAGGAATCATCACACGACTTGCATCCAGTCCTTCCTCCACTGTAACCGTTGCCGTAAAATCTTCGCCGACGCGTCCTCTTTCGAGATTAATATACGAACGTACAAAATCCAGCTCGTCTTGTAAGGAAACACTTAGTTTTTCCGTCAGTTCAAGACTGCGTCGGAGATATTTAACCAGCTCCAACAGGTTATTCTTCACATCTTCCGACCCCGTGAACTGATTAATCTCACGTCCCAATACATTGAAAGTGAAATGGGGGGAAATCCGGCTCCGCAGGTTCTCCATGCGGACACGGTTGATTTGCCGGAAAAAGCGTTCACGAAGAAATTCTCTTTTCTTCCGCATATACCAGATGATACCGCCTGTTCCTGCAACTAGCAGCACACAAACAAGTACCCATATATAAACGCTCAACTTCAAAGCTTTCACTTCACCTGCCTGCCGTTGAATCTGCATTTCTTTCCGCAATACAATAGTGTCCTGACGATAGCGCATATCCAGTTCTGCGACACGTGTCTGTACCCGTTCGCTACGGATAGAATCATCCAGACGACAGTCACGCTTCAAATATTCATAAGCACGGCGGTAGTCGCCGGCACGCTCGAAGTAATGCTGGAGATATTGGTTGCGTATTGTCAGCATATTGGCATCAAGATGTCCCACAGGAGCGGTACGTTCTATCATTTTATGAGCCAGCGCCATATTTCCTTTCTGTAACGCCAGTTCAATCATTTGAGTTTCGATATAGTATACAGCCGAGTTATGCTGAATTTCCGAAAAGAAACGATAACTCTCGTCCAAGCATATCTGTGCTGAATCCAAGTTATTGGTCAACAAGTATAATTCTCCCAGGTTTACTTTGATAAAGTTCTGTTCAAACACCATTTGGGGGTGGGCGGAGACTAAGGCATTGGCTCTGCGCATATAGTTCAATGCTTCCTGATAATTCTTCCTGTAATAATAATGATTTCCGCGATTGTTGAGATAGGTCCAACGTTCTCCCACATTCATTTCGTCAAAGAATTTTCCTGCCAGTTCATAATAATGGTTGGACAAATCGAAGTCGCGCAAGTCCATATAAGTTTGTCCCAAACCGTAATAGACAGGGAATTTCGTATGTTCGGACAATCTCAGAGAATCGCAGAGAAACAAGGCACGGCGGTAATAAGAGGCAGTGTGCGCCAAGTCACTGCGATGCAGGCAGGCGTCAGCCATATTGATACAAATGTCGGGAAGAAGGTGCAGGCGCTTTCCTTTCAGACGATATGCATACGCCTTTTGATAATCAAGTATGGCAGAATCGGGACGGTTCAACTGCATCCAAACGTTTCCTTCAACATTATAAACATCGGCCAGGACATCGTTCCAGCGAGGACACTCGGAAACATTGCGGGAGAATTGCTTAACCTGTCGATTGTAATAAAGTATGGAGTCAAAATCAGAAGAAACAAAGAAGGTTTTACCATAAAGGGCGAGCAGACGATAATACACTTGTGAGTCTTGCACTTGCACCAGCGCGTCACGTACCTGCGAACGGGAATAAAGTACATTGGAGAAAAGAGAATCCTGAACGCGGACTTCGAGAGAATCGACAAGTTCCTGCTCACAAAAAGGCTTATGGCGATGCCTGTCAGCACACCCGCAATACAACACTATCAAAAGCCCGAACAAGCCAAACAGCTTCATAGTAGTCCTCCCATTCATCAACCCCTTATTCATGTCATGTTTTGAATGTGACAAAAATACATTATTTATCCTGAATCCCAACCAATTTTATTATTTTTTTAATACCTTTGTCCCCATATAAATATGAGCAACTGACCTAATGAGTCCACTGAACTTCACCCACATTTTGACACAGGCAGTCGATGAGCTATCGGAAAGCGAATCTTACAAAGGACTGTTTCATCAACACAAAGATGGCGAACCACTGCCCTCTGCTAAAGTCTTGTATGAAATTATCGAGCTTTCACGCTCTATCTTATTTCCCGGATATTACGGAAATTCCACTATCAACAGCCGGACAATCAATTACCACATCGGTGTAAATATTGAGAAGTTATTTGATTTGCTTACCGAGCAAATCCTTGCCGGATTGTGTTTTGGAACCAGTATAGAAGGAAGATGTAATGCCTGCTCCGATTCCAAGAGAGAAGAAGCAGCCCGCCTTGCCGCCAAGTTTATCAGCAAATTGCCTGTCATGCGCAGAGTGCTGGCTACCGACGTAGAAGCCGCCTATAACGGCGACCCTGCCGCCGAAAGTTATGGCGAAGTTATTTTCTGCTATCCCGCTATCAAGGCCATCAGTAACTACCGCATCGCGCATGAGCTACTGGAACTGGGTGTCCCCCTGATTCCGCGTATCATTACGGAAATGGCGCACAGCGAAACAGGTATTGATATTCATCCGGCCGCCAAGATTGGCAGTCACTTCACGATCGACCACGGCACAGGTGTGGTAATCGGCGCAACGAGTATCATCGGAAACAACGTCAAACTCTATCAGGGCGTCACTCTGGGAGCCAAGAGTTTCCCGCTGGATGCGGATGGAAAGCCTATCAAAGGCATCCCGCGCCACCCGATACTGGAAGACAATGTAATCGTTTATTCCAACGCCACTATCCTGGGAAGAATCACTATCGGACGCGATGCAACCGTAGGCGGTAATATCTGGGTGACGGAGAACGTCCCCGCAGGAGCAAGAATCGTACAAACCAAAGCAAAAAAATAAAACCAAATAACTATATATGAGCGAACAATTCGAGATGATTGCCAAGACCTTCCAGGGACTGGAGGAGATACTTGCAGAAGAGCTGACAGCACTAGGAGCCAACGACATTCAAATAGGCCGCCGAATGGTGTCATTCACAGGGGATAAACGTATGATGTATAAGGCTAATTTCTGCCTCCGTACTGCTATCCGTATTCTTAAACCGATCAAAAACTTTACGGCAAAGGATGCTGACGAAGTTTACAATGAAATACAGGCAATTCCTTGGGAGGAATATCTCGACGTAAACAAGACATTTGCAATAGATGCAGTAGTATTCAGCGAAGAATTCCGCCATTCGAAGTTTGTTTCGTACAAGGTGAAAGATGCAATCGTGGATTATTTCCGTGAAAAGACAGGCAAACGCCCGTCTGTACGCATCAGCAATCCGGACGTATTGTTGAATATCCATATCGCACAAACAACCTGCACCTTGTCTTTGGACTCGTCCGGTGAATCACTTCACCGGCGCGGTTACCGCCAGGAAGCCGTAGAAGCTCCGTTGAACGAGGTATTGGCTGCCGGTATGATTCTGATGACCGGCTGGCGGGGAGAATGTGACTTGATTGATCCGATGTGCGGTTCGGGTACTATTCCAGTGGAAGCTGCATTGATAGCAAGAAACATCGCTCCGGGCGTATTCCGTAAGGGATTTGCATTTGAGAAATGGGTGGATTTCGATGCGGATATGTTCGACGAGCTTTACAATGACGACAGCCAGGAGCGTGAATTTACACATAAAATTTACGGATACGACAACAATCCGAAAGCGAACGAAATAGCAACTCATAACATTAAGGCAGCGGGGGTATCGAAAGATGTCGTACTGAAACTGCAACCGTTCCAGCAATTCGAACAGCCGAAAGAGAAGTCTGTCATCATCACCAACCCTCCTTATGGAGAGCGTATTTCCACCAATGATTTACTCGGACTATACCAAATGATTGGCGAGCGCCTGAAACACGCGTTTGTAGGAAACGAGGCATGGGTTCTCTCCTACCGGGAAGAGTGTTTCGACCAGATTGGTTTGAAAGCCAGCCAAAAGGTTCCTTTGTTCAACGGGCCACTGGAATGTGAATTCCGCAAATATGAAATCTTTGACGGAAAATACAAGGAGTTCAAGAGTCAGGAAGAAGCAGGAGAAGAAAAGAAAGAGACGGAAGGAGAACAAGCGTCTAAGTTCAGGGAAAGAAAAGAATATAAACCTCGTCGGGAAGGAGAATTCAAACCCCGTAGAGAAAGTGAGTTCAGGCCGCGTCGGGAAGGTGACTCCAGACCTCGCAGAGAAGGAGAATACAAGCCGCGCCGGGAAGAAGGAGAATTCAAGCGGGAAGGAAACAGAGAGAGAAAACCGCAGGGAGAATTCCGTAGCCGAAGAGACCCGAAAGCTCCGAGAGAGTTCAAAGGAAATCGGGAACCGAGGATTCCGAAGAAGGAAGAGGAGTAAACAAGCGTTAATAGTTAATTGCACATTCACAAGAAATTAGCAACGAAAAGCAATTTAATGGATTATTCAATGCTTTTGCCAAGTTGGGTGCTGCTATTCGGATAAAGAGCACTTCTTTGGACAGAGTAAAAATAAAAGGATTTAAAACAAATAATAAAGAAAAGAGCAATGAGTAAAGTTGGAAAAAGAGCCTTCCTTTTGTTGTTGGCAATCCCAATTGTAATCAATGTTATGGCACAAGAAACCAAGAAACCGACACTGGAAGACCTGATTCCGGGCGGTGAAAGTTATCGTTATGCAGAAAACCTGTACGGGCTGCAATGGTGGGGCGACGAGTGTATTAAACCCGGCATCGACACCATCTATTCTATCCAGCCGCAAACAGGCAAAGAAACAATGCTCATCACCCGTGAGCAAATCAACAAAGCGCTTGCAGAAGACAAGGCAGGAAAGTTATCCCACTTGTATTCCGCACGTTTCCCATGGGCGGAAAAGCCGCAAATGTTACTGAACATAGCCGGAAAATACATCGTATATGATTTCAAGAACAACCGGATTGTCAGCAGTCGCAAGCCTAAAGCCAAAGCGGAAAACGAAGACTACTGCACCGCCAATGGAAATGTAGCCTATACAATCGGCAACAATCTATACGTAAACGAACAGGCGGTGACGAACGAGCCCGAAGGCATCGTCTGCGGCCAGTCCGTACACCGCAATGAGTTCGGTATCAACAAAGGTACATTCTGGAGCCCGAAAGGTAATCTGCTCGCCTTCTACCGTATGGATGAAAGTATGGTGACTCAATACCCGCTTGTAGACATTACCGCACGTGTGGGCGAAGTGAACAATGTCCGCTATCCAATGGCAGGAATGACCAGCCACCAAGTGAAGGTAGGTATCTACAACCCCGCAACGGGCAAAAGCATTTACCTGGATGCAGGCGACCCTACCGACCGCTACTTTACGAACATCAGTTGGGCACCGGACGAGAAGAGCCTCTACCTGATTGAAGTAAACCGCGACCAGAACCATGCCAAACTTTGCCAATACAACGCAGAAACAGGCAAGCTGACAAAGGTGCTCTACGAAGAAACTCACCCGAAATACGTAGAGCCGCAAAACCCGATTATATTCTTGCCGTGGGATACCAGCAAATTCATTTATCAGAGCCAGCGCGATGGATACAATCACCTCTATTTGTTTGATACCAAAGCAAGCATTTACGGTGACCTTCAGGAAGGAACCGGTGGCGCCCAATATCGCGAATCAGTGAAGGTAAAACAGTTGACTAAAGGCAACTGGCTGGTAAAAAATATATTAGGCTTCAACGCTAAGCGGAAAGAAGTTATCTTCACCGCCATAGAGGGCTTGAGAAGCGGTCATTTCGCAGTAAACGTGAACAACGGAAAGATGAGCCGCCCGTTCGATAGCAGTAAAGAGAGTGAACACAACGGAGTGCTCAACGCTTCCGGGACGTTCCTTATCGACCGTTATTCCACTAAAGACCAGCCCCGCATCATCAATCTGGTAGATACAAAGAACTTCAAAGAAACCGTAAACCTGCTGACTGCCAAAGACCCGTATGAAGGTTATCAAATGCCAAGTATTGAAACCGGGACAATCAAAGCGGCCGACGGCACAACCGACCTTCACTACCGCCTGATGAAGCCGGCAAACTTTGACCCGAACAAGAAATATCCAACCATTATTTACGTCTACGGAGGTCCTCATGCCCAATGTGTCACCGGAGGCTGGCAGAATGGCGCACGTGGCTGGGACACGTATATGGCCAACAAAGGCTATATCATGTTTACGATCGACAATCGTGGCAGCAGTAACCGCGGACTGGAGTTTGAGAACGCCACCTTCCGTCGCCTCGGCATTGAAGAAGGCAAAGACCAGGTAAAAGGTGTCGAATTCCTGAAATCCCTCCCTTACGTAGACGGCGGACGCATCGGCGTGCACGGCTGGAGCTTTGGAGGGCACATGACCACTGCCTTGTTGCTCCGTTACCCGGAAATATTCAAAGTAGGCGTAGCCGGTGGCCCTGTCATCGACTGGGGATATTATGAAGTGATGTACGGCGAACGCTATATGGACACACCGGAAACCAATCCTGAAGGTTACAAGGAATGCAACCTGAAAAACCTCGCGGGTCAGTTGAAAGGTCATCTGCTGATTATCCATGACGACCATGACGACACTTGCGTGCCTCAACATACCTTGTCGTTCATGAAAGCTTGTGTAGACGCCCGCACCTACCCCGACCTGTTCATCTACCCGTGCCACAAGCACAACGTATCAGGTCGCGACCGTGTACATCTGCACGAAAAAATCACCCGGTACTTTGAGCAGAACCTGTAAAAGCGGCTGCTTATCCATACCTAATCAAACGTATAACAGTATAACTTATAACAGTATAAAGATGAAGATTTTATTACTAGGCTCGGGCGGCCGCGAACATGCACTGGCATGGAAAATTGCCCAAAGTCCGAAAGTTGAGAAGTTGTATATTGCTCCGGGAAATGCCGGAACAACTGCCGTAGGCGAAAATGTCAACATCAAGGCTACTGATTTTGAAGCTATCAGCGCTTTCGCCCTGAAGGAAGACATCGCCATGGTCGTAGTAGGTCCCGAAGATCCGTTGGTAAAAGGAATCTACGACTACTTCCAGAACCGCCCCGAACTTAAACACATCGCTGTTATCGGTCCCTCCGCACAGGGAGCCGAACTGGAAGGAAGCAAGGAATTTGCAAAAGGCTTCATGATGCGTCACAACATCCCGACAGCCCGTTACAAAAGTATCACTTCCGCAACTATTGAAGAAGGTTTGGCCTTCCTCGAAACATTGGAAGCTCCTTATGTACTGAAAGCCGACGGCCTCTGTGCCGGAAAAGGCGTACTGATTCTCCCCACGCTGGACGAAGCCAAAAAGGAACTGAAAGAAATGCTCGGCGGTATGTTCGGCTCTGCATCGGCAACAGTTGTCATTGAAGAGTTCCTGAGCGGTATCGAGTGTTCCGTATTTGTCCTGACCGACGGTGAAAACTATAAAGTCCTCCCCGTAGCAAAAGACTACAAACGTATCGGTGAAGGCGACAAAGGTCTGAATACAGGGGGCATGGGTAGCGTAACCCCTGTTCCGTTTGCCGACGAAGTGTTCATGGAGAAAGTACGCACCCGCATCATCGAGCCGACAATCAACGGCCTGAAAGAAGAGAATATCGTCTACAAAGGTTTCATCTTCCTCGGATTAATCAATGTGAAAGGTGAGCCAATGGTGATCGAATACAACGTCCGTATGGGCGACCCGGAAACAGAAAGCGTCATGCTCCGCATTCAGAGCGATCTCGTGGAACTGCTGGAAGGCACTGCCGCAGGCAACCTGAACGAAAAGACACTCGTTATGGACCCGCGTTCGGCAGGTTGTGTGATTCTCGTCAGCGGCGGTTACCCGGAAGCTTATGAGAAAGGATTCCCGATCAGCGGACTGGAACAGGCTGCCGCTACGGAAAGTATCATTTTCCATGCCGGAACAGCTATGAAAGACGGCCAAGTAGTTACAAACGGAGGACGCGTTATCGCTGTCTGCTCCTATGGAGCTACTAAAGAAGAAGCGTTGGCACAGAGCTACAAAGTAGCGGACATGATTGACTTCGACAAGAAGTACTTCCGCCGCGACATCGGCTTCGACCTATAACTGCCGGCGTAACGCCGAAGCAAGGCTTCCATTCGACGGCATTGTTTCAAATGAGAGGCGATGTTTATTCTAGAGAAGAGACGATGTCAACGCTAGATAAGAATCACCTTGGTAAAGCCACGCTAGAGGCAAATCTATCTCCATTCTCCTCCTTCGGGAAGGAGGAGTACCCGTAGGGGGAGGTGGTAGGTGAATACATAAGTCTATTATTAAAACAGATAGGCGCACCTACCACCCCGGCTTTCAGCCACCCCTCCTTCCCGGAGGTTGTGTAAAAAGTAAGAATCAAGTGTTCTTTGACATATTGTATAAAAAGGATTTTATATCTTTGCTCTGCTAACAATAGGATTAA
>ENA-OQCB01000335-OQCB01000335.1-human-gut-metagenome-genome-assembly--contig:-NODE-335-length-22273-cov-2.781812_pt1 | contig 22273 bp, 26 predicted proteins | sample MGYA00242493_ERZ504568 | MGnify/ENA primary metagenome ERZ504568 (study PRJEB26092, sample SAMD00036229) | human gut metagenome | host: Homo sapiens | study: EMG produced TPA metagenomics assembly of...
AGGAGTAAGGGCGGTGTGCTTTGCGGTTGCTGTCGTATAAAATATTACGATTAGGTCTGGACATCTATCACCACTATATTATAATGTAAAGGAGGCCGCTTTTCCTTCTTGGCGTCAACCACGATAAGCACGCAGTACGGTTTTACGAATGGTGCTGGTTGAACGGTTACGCTTTTAGAAGAAGAGAGCAGGCTATTACATTAGATAAAGTGGTGATATTTTGAATTATAATGAAGCAGTTGCTTATATTGATGAAACTCCCGAAATTTACAACGCAAAAAACAGTCTGGAACATACCAGAGAATGTCTGAGAAGACTGGGAAATCCCCAGGAAGCGTTTCGGGTCATTCACGTGGCCGGGACGAATGGAAAGGGCAGTACCTGCGCATTCTTGACATCCATGCTCAGGGAAGCGGGATATTCCTGCGGGCTGTTTACCTCTCCGCATCTGATCGAGATCAATGAGCGCTTTCAGATCAACGAAGTTCCTGTGGACAATGAGACCTTTCTGGCAGCTTTCCACAGAGTGAAGGAGATGTCGGATGAGCTGGTGGCTCAGGGGAGTCACCATCCCACGTATTTCGAGATGCTGTTTTTGATGGGAATGCTGATTTTTAAGGAAGCGGGCGTGGATTACGTGACCTTGGAGACAGGATTGGGAGGCAGGCTCGATGCGACGACATCTATTGAAAATCCGATGGCCTGTGTGATCACGTCGATCAGTATGGACCACATGGAGTACCTGGGAAATACTCTGGAAGAAATAGCATCAGAGAAGGCCGGAATCATTGTTCCGGGAGTACCGGTGATTTTTGATGGAAATCATGATGTGGCGGCAGAGGTTGTGAGAAAGAAGGCACAGGAACTGGGAAGTCCCTTCTACGAGGTCTGTGAGGAGGACTGTGAGATTTTGAGAAATACCCAGGATGGAATTGATTTTTCCATGAAAAACGGGTATTATGAGAAGAACATTTTTTCCATTCCGTTTGTGGCGCGATATCAGGTGATGAACGCGGCGTTAGCTCTCAAAACGATGGAAGTCATGAGAGAGCAGTTTGCTTTCACGACACGGCAGCTCCAAATGGGAATGGCCCAGACTCGCTGGCAGGGACGGATGGAGACCGTGCTGCCAGGAGTGATTGTGGATGGAGCCCACAATGAAGATGGAGTGTTTCGTTTCGTGGAGACTGCGAGACATTTCCAGGAGGAATCCCAAATTACTCTGCTGTTCTCAGCGGTGTCAGACAAGGATTACAAGGATATGATTCGGACAATTTGCCAGGGCATTCGTCTGGACCAGGTGGTGACGACTCAGATTGATGGCTATAGGGTAGTGCCGGCGCAGGAGTTGGCACAGCTGTTTCGGGACTGTGGGTGTCCGGATGTGACTGCTGAGCCAGAGATTCCAAAAGCCTTTGCACAGGCCAGAAAGAAGCAGGGAGATGGACTTCTTTCTGTGGGGCTCGCTGTACCTGGTTAGGTGAGATCAAAGATGAGATCAGGAGGCAGACCGATGATTAATTATGAAGAGGAACTGAAGAAATTTAAGCCAGTTCAGGATGTGACTGACGCAGAAGGCGCCATTCTACAACCGTGAATTGACAGATGTGATGGATTTGATGAAAGAGATACTAAAGGAGACAAATCCAGGGACTCGCAGGAAATAAGGAGAACTGCATGAACTGTATAAATTGTGGAGCACTTCTGACAGATCTGGATTACTGCGGGCACTGTGGATGCAACGTGCTGGTTCAGAAGAAAGCGTATTATCTGTCCAACGTCTATTATAATCAGGGATTGGAGAAAGCGAGTATTCGTGACCTGTCCGGGGCAATCAGCTGTCTGCAAAGAAGTCTGACTTTCAATAAACATAATATACAGGCGAGAAATTTGCTGGGGCTGGTGTTTTTTGAGACCGGTGAGGTGGTCTCTGCGCTCAGCGAGTGGGTAATCAGCAAAAACCTCAGACCGATCAAAAATCAGGCAGCTGAGTATATTGAGAAGGTACAGGCGAATCCCAATAAACTGGAATCGATCAATGAGTCTATTCGCAAGTACAATCAGGCTTTGGAAATGTGCCGGGAAGGGCATGAAGATGTGGCCGCGATTCAGTTGAAGAAGATTTTAGCTCAGAATCCAAAGTTGATAAAGGGCTATCACTTGTTAGGTCTGATTCAGATCAAACATGGAGCATATAACAAGGCCAGAAGAACTCTGAAAAAAGCAGCCAGGATTGATAAGACGAACACGACGACTCTGCGTTTTCTGCGGGAGGTGGACGAGCAGACTGGCGTTACCACCAAATTAGAGGAGAAGCGCAAAGGAAGGAAAAAAGAGAACCCTGACGAGGGAGAGAGCAGAAGTGTGGTGTATCAGTCAGGAAATGATATCGTGATTCAGCCCCCGGCTTATCGGGAAAATACGATGATGAGTACGTTGATTAACATGGGGGTGGGATTTGCCATCGGCGCGGCAGCCCTCTGGTTTTTAGTGGTTCCGTCAATACGGCAGGGAATCTATCGGGAGGCCAATGAGCAGATTGTGGACTACAGCGAATCTATGGCGAGCCAGAGCGCGGAGCTTAGTCGGGCGCAGAGTGAATTGGAATATTCAGACTCAGAAAAAAAAGAAGTTCAGACTCAGATCACTCAGGCACAAAAGGAGAGCGAGAGTTATGAGGCGCTCCTCGCGGCTTACAAGGCTTACCAGGAGAAGGATATGGACGAGGCGGCAGCACAGCTGCAGAAAGTCTATGTATCCTCTCTGTCAGAGAGTGCTAGTGGAATTTATTCCACCATCAGCAATGAGACTGGGGCGACTGGCATTGTGGAAGACGGAGCTGCCTCGGATGAGGGACAGAGCGATGGGGACAGCTTGGATGAAGATAGTCAGGACACTTCCGGTTATGATGACTATGGAGATTATGATGCGAATTATCAGGACGATGGGAGTGACTGGTATACAGGCGAGGAGTAGTACAAGAGTGGGAGAGACGAAGGAGAAACCTCCAAATAGGGGTTGCTGTCAGATGACGGCAGCCTTTTTTTATTGCATAGGAAACTTCGTTCCCTATGCAATAAAAAGCCCTCCAGGCAGGATGCACACGCCGCAATGAGGAATTTCACCGCAAAGCGGTGTTGCGGCGGCGCGCAAAGTGAGCCTGCGCCCTTCAAGATTGAGGGGCAGGGGAGCTGAAGTGGGCTTGCTCACTTTGTTATTGCATAGGAAGCTTCGTTCCCTATGCAATAAAAAGCCCTCTAGGCAGGATGCGCACGCCGCAATATGGAGGAGTTATAGATAAAAGTTTTGAAAAATTTGGGAATGAAATTGTAAAAAAAGGGGAGAATAAAATGGACCATGATGTTTCAGATAGGGGATTCCATCCATGACAGTCAGTCTACCAGCAGAATTGGATCATCCCAATTCTCAGGCTATCAGTCAACAAATCGATGAGATTTTACAGGAGCAGTACATCAGGGGGATTGTCTTTGATTTTGGGAATACGACTTTCATGGACAGCTCGGGAATTGGAATGATTATGGGAAGATATAAAGCTTTGGGGATGAGACAGGATTCAATACGGGCAATCCGGGTAAATCGCCGGATTTATAAAATCTTAAATTTATCAGGTATTTATAAGGTGATGAAGATCTGTCGTCAGGTTGAGGAGTGAATATGAGGGAGGAAGGTATCATGGAACGGACGAATGAAATGCAGATTGAGTTTGATGCAAGGTCCTGCAATGAGGGGTTTGTGAGAGTGTCAGTGGCAGCTTTTTGTACGCAGTTAAACCCCACGTTAGAGGAAGTAGCGGACATCAAGACCGCAGTGTCGGAGGCGATCACAAACGCGATGATTCACGGATACGAAGGTGAAGTACATAAGATTTTAGTAAAATGCAAAATTGAGGGAAAGGATTTTTACATCGATGTGATCGACCATGGAGTGGGAATATCGGATATCGAGAAGGCCATGGAGCCGATGTTCACCACGAAGCCTGAGTTGGAGAGGTCTGGCATGGGATTTGCTTTCATGGAGGCGTTTATGGATGAGGTGGAAGTGGAATCTACAGTAGGGCAGGGAACCGTCGTTCATTTGAGAAAACGAATCGGGAGGTGAAAATGGAACATACTCTTGCTCTGATAGCACGTGCACACCAGGGAGATAAAGAGGCAAGAGATACCATTTTTGAGGAAAACATCGGCTTGATTTGGAGTATTGTGAAGAGATTTCAAAACCGGGGCGTGGAGCCGGAGGATTTGTTTCAGATCGGCAGCATAGGGCTTTTAAAAGCTGTTGATAAATTCGATCTGTCCTACGATGTGAAGTTTTCCACCTATGCGGTTCCGATGATATCAGGGGAGATTAAGAGATTTCTGAGGGATGACGGAATGATAAAAGTCAGCCGTTCTCTAAAAGAGGTCTGCTATAAAGCCTATCTGGCCAGGGAAAAGCTGGAAAAAGAGTTGGGGAGAGATCCCCAGATTGCGGAGATGGCCGGGGAGATAGGGATTCCTCAGGAAGAACTGATGATGGCACTTGACTCTAATGTGGAGATTGAGTCACTTCAGAAGACGATTTACCAAGGCGAAGGAAATGATATTCGGCTGATTGATAAATTAGAGGAAAAAAAGAATCGCCAGGAGGAATCTCTAAATCGGATTTTGTTAGAGGAAGTTTTAGGACAGCTTGCCGTGCCGGAGAGACAGCTGATCTATATGAGATATTTTCAAGAGAGGACACAGACAGAGATTGCCAGAGAACTGGGGGTATCTCAGGTTCAAGTTTCAAGGATGGAGAAAAAAATACTAAAGAGATTGAGGGATAAAATGTGAGCCCTGCTAAGGACTGGCGCAGCCTGCTTTGCCCACTGTATTTAACGAGCAAAGCAAGCTGCGCCTTTTAAGGCTGTGGGAGAGTTGCGGTGGGCTTGCGCTTTGTGCTAGTAACCAGCTTTTCAGAGCTTCTCTTCCACAAAATGCGTGTCGTAGAGATTCCAATATTTTTGATATACAAGGTCTTTTTGTCCGTCAAAATTTAACTGGTACATTCTGAAAGTGACGGGAATACTTTTTGGGCTGCCACTGTTCTCTATAAGAATAGCAATATTTCATACCTATTTGCCGCAGGACACCCCCGCTTCTGGGGTTGTTTCTGTCATGTGTCGCCGTGATGTAGGGAATTCCGGTGTCTTTTAAGTGTTGGATGAGTACTTTACCCGCCTCAGTGACGATTCCTCTGTGCCAGAATTCTCTGCGGAGGGCATAACCGAAATCGTGACTTTCGTCGGATTCTGCTTTTATATATCCAATTGGCAGATTGTCTTCTGTTAAGCAGACTGCATAGTAGTATTTTTGGTGCTCAAAGCGCTTTCTGTAAAAGCTTCTTGTCTCTTCTAGGCTATTCACAGGGTACCATGGCAAAAAGGTGTTTACCTCCTCGTCTTTTAAGAGAAGATACAGGGCGTACATGTCGCTTTCTTGGAATTTTCTCAGTATCAGCCGCTCTGTTTTTAGTGTTGAAACAGTCATTGCGTTTCCTCCATATGTACAGTATCGAAGTTTTTAGCGTCAGAATTTTATTTTTCAACCATTATACCACGAGATATGTCTGTGGTCATATTTGAAGGGACAAAATTTCGAAAGTATGAGGTTTGTGCTTGGCAAAGATGGAGGGTTGTATAAAAAATTGGGAGATTAGGGATAATAAACGTTGATATTTAGGAGAAATATTCACAGTATGAGATTTGCGGACAGAGGGAAAATATGTCTGAAAAATCCAGTAGGAGGCAAATTATGAGTGATACGTTATATCTCCAGATCGATCAAAATATCGAGGTGCATCATCCCCATGTATATCTTCAGGATGTGGCCCAGCTAAGCTGCAGTAATGCGAAAGTTTTGAATCGTTGCAGAGTACTGCCCGTGGCGAATCTAGAGCCGGGAAAGCCTGGACGGTATGTATTTTCTGTGGTGGATTTGATCGAGCTGATTCAGAAAAAAGAAGAGAATCTAGATATCTCAGCTCTGGGTGAGGCATCGTTCATTGTGACTTATCGGGAGGAAGCCATCAAGAGTAAGGTGTGGACTTGGGTGAAAGCAGTGATTATCTGTATGGCCACCTTTTTTTGGAACGGCATTTGCAATTATGTCTTTTAATAACGATGTGGATTTGACTACTTTGTTCGGACAGATCTATCAACAGGTCACAGGGGCAAAATCAAGTGGATTTACCATTTTGGAGATCACATACTCAATAGGAATTGGAGCAGGCGTTCTCTTTTTCTTTAATCATTTTGGAAGTATGAAGCTGACTCAGGACCCTACTCCTATGCAAGTGCAGATGAGGGTTTACGAAGATGACGTAAATACGACGATCATTGAGAAAGTGGAGAAGGGAAAGGAGCAGTAGATGGCTGAACAGATTTTTCTGGGAGTGCTGGGACTATGTGCAGGATTCACAGTGGCAAGTGGGATGGTAGGGTTAATTATTGGCCTTTCCATTGTGCCGCGCTATGCTGGCATTACACGCACGGCAGATAAGATACTGCTCTATGAAGATTTCACGATGTTAGGAGCTACTCTGGGGAATATGGCAATGGTTTTTCAGTGGCATCTGCCTGGCGGACAAATACTGCTGGCAGTTTTTGGCATATTCGCGGGAGTATTTATGGGAAGCTGGATTCTGGCACTGGCGGAGATGGCGAAAGTCTTTCCGATTCTGGCCAGAAGAGTGAAACTGACAAAAGGGCTGCCTTGGATTATTGTGAGTGTAGCCGCCGGCAAGGTGATCGGCGCTCTATATTTCTTTTATAAAGGATGGTGACAGTAAATGCAAGAGAAGGCAATGGAAGAGAAAGAACAGAAGGCAAAAGAGTATGAGCAGTACGTCAAACAGGTAACACCTACACACAGCCTTCCCATGAACATGGCAAAAGCTTTTTTGGTGGGAGGACTGATCTGTGTAATCGGACAGGCAATTTTAAATGTGGCTGGCAGCTACGGCTTGGACCAGGAGACTGCCGGGTCTTGGTGTTCTCTGATTCTCATATTTGTGAGTGTACTGCTGACTGGGCTTAATATTTATCCGAAGATAGGAAAGTTTGCGGGAGCTGGAGCGCTTGTACCGATTACCGGGTTTGCGAATTCTGTCGCGGCATCTGCGATTGAATATCAAAAAGAGGGTCAGGTTTTCGGAATCGGCTGCAAGATATTCACGATTGCGGGGCCAGTGATTCTGTATGGAATCTTCAGCTCTTGGCTATTGGGAGTAGTCTATTACATTTTACAGTGGATAGGAGTGATAGGATGAATCAGATGTTAGGAAAACAGAGTATCTGTTTTGAACAGCCAGCGTATGTGCTGAGCAGTGCCTCTGTGGTGGGGAAAAAAGAAGGGGAAGGCCCTTTAAAAGACTGTTTTGACAAGATTCATGAGGACCCTGCTCTGGGAGAGGAAAACTGGGAGACTGCTGAGAGTGCGATGCAAAAGGAAGCCTTGGAGCTGGCGGTTCAAAAGGCAGGGCTTCAGAATAGCCAGCTGCGTCTGATTTTCAGCGGTGATCTGCAGGCTCAGTCCGTGGCATCTTCTTTTGGACTTCAAGGGTTTGAACGGCCAGTTTATCAGCTATATGGGGCTTGCTCTACAATGGGAGAAGCCTTGGGCTTGGCAGCTATGGCTGTGTCGGGCGGCTATGCCGACTATACGGCGGCTGTGACTTCTAGTCATTTCGGAACCGCTGAGAAGGAGTTTCGATTTCCCCTGGAATATGGAAATCAAAGGCCGTTATCAGCTACCTGGACGGTCACGGGAAGTGGCGCCTGTGTACTTGGAAAAGAAGGGGGAAAAGTGGCCATCACCGGAATTACTTCAGGAAAGATTGTGGACTATGGGTTCAAAGACTCACTGAACATGGGAGCGTGTATGGCTCCTGCAGCCTGTGATACGATCTATCAGAATCTTCAGGATTTTGGCCGCGAGCCGGGGGATTACGACAGGATCATAACCGGAGATCTAGGACAGGTAGGGCAGAAGATCTTGTTTGATTTGCTAAAGGAAAAAAGAATGTGGATATCAGCAATCAATACATGGACTGTGGGCTGCTGATTTTTGACAACGAAAAACAAGATACACATTCAGGTGGAAGTGGCTGTGGCTGTTCTGCCACGGTATTTTCTTCTTATATCCTGCCTAAGCTGGAAGATGGAACCTGGAAGAGAGTGTTGTTTCTGCCTACGGGGGCCTTGCTGTCGAAGTTCTTTAACGAGGGAAGAACCATACCTGGGGTTGCACAGGCTGTGGTGGTAGAGAGTGCGCAGGAGGAAAAATAATGGATTATATCAATGCATTTTGGGTAGGTGGTTTGATCTGTGCGCTGGTTCAGATTCTGCTGGATCGGACGAAGCTGATGCCAGGGCGGATTATGGTGATTCTGGTGTGCACCGGGGCTGTACTGAGCGCGCTGGGGATTTTCCAGCCTTTGTTGGAGTATGCCGGCGCAGGTGTGAGCGTGCCGCTGTTGGGGTTTGGAAATATTCTCTGGAAGGGGATGGAGGAAGCGATTGCCGAAGAGGGAATCCTAGGACTTTTTATGGGGGGATTTCAGGCGTGTGCCACAGGGGTGTCGGCGGCCTTGATTTTTTCTTATTTGGCCAGCTTGATTTTTAAGCCTAAGATGAAAGAATAGGGAAAGACTTTCCTATTATATCAAAAAGCCAGCCTCCTGTGTCTTTGGGAGGCTGACTCGTTATTAGGGCGGACAGGCTTTCACGCTGCTCACCGGGGGCTTATTCTACCGTGACAGATTTGGCCAGATTTCTGGGTTTATCCACATCTAAACCGCGTCCCAGCGAAATATAGTAAGCAAAGAGCTGAAGAGGCACAATCGCCAGGGAATTGGTGAAAAAGTTATCTGTTTTAGGAATATAGATGACATAGTCGGCATTTTTCTCGATTTCTTTGTGGCCGAAGTTGGTGACGGCCAGCACGAAAGCTCCGCGGGTTTTCACCTCCACGATGTTGCTGATCGTCTTGGGATATAGCTGTTCTTGGGTCGCCAAGGCTACTACCAGGGTATTATCCTCAATCAGAGAGATAGTACCGTGCTTTAACTCTCCTGCGGCATAGGCCTCTGAGTGGATATAAGAGATTTCTTTTAACTTCAGAGAGCCTTCTAGAAGAAATCGCGTAGTCGATGCCGCGGCCGAATGAAAAACATGATGGTCAGCGGCCAGATAACGATTTGCGAAACGCTGAACTCTTCTCTTTCATTCCCAGCAGATTCTCAATCTGCTCAGGAAGCTGAATTGAAATCAGACTGGAGAGAGAGGTAGCGATCCTGGGTGATGGCCCCACGGACTTTAGCAAATTTCAGGGCTAACAGATACAAGGCCGCCAGCTGGGCGCTGTAAGCTTTGGTAGTGGCAACTGAGATCTCAGGTCCAGCCCAGGTATACATAACGTTGTCAGCTTCTCTGGCGATGGAGCTGCCTACGACGTTGACGATGCCAAGCACCCGGACACCGTGATTTTTAGCTTCCCGCAGGGCAGCCAAGGAGTCTGCTGTCTCACCGGACTGACTGATAATGATTGCTAAGTTGTCTGGCTCGTAGATAGGATTCCGATATCGAAACTCGCTGGCCAAGTCCACTTCCACAGGGATGCGTGCCAGTCCTTCGAGAACGTATTTGCCAGTGATTCCAGCGTGGTAGGCAGAGCCACAGGCAATGATTAGAATTTTTCTAATCTTACAGATATCTTCATCGCTCATTCCCAACTCTTCGATGGTGATTTCATTGTCTTTTAACGAGGGTTTAACGTGTCGCGGACGGCTTTGGGCTGTTCGTAGATTTCTTTCAGCATGAAATGCTCATAGCCGCCTTTTTCTGCTGCGTCGATATCCCACTCAATAGTCACGGGGGTCTTTTCCAGAGGCTCTCCGTCAATGTTGTAGAAACGAATGTGTTCTCTGGAGAGGCAGACTAGCTCCTCGTTTTCCATATAATATACATTCCGGGTATACCGCAGTATAGCGGGGACATCAGAGGCGATGAGGTTTCCCTCTTTGCTGGCTCCCACGATCAGCGGGCTGTCTTTGCGGGCAGCATAAATATGATTGGGATGATCCAGAAACATGATTCCGAGAGCATAGGAACCTTCCACGCGCTGCATGACTTTCTGGATGGTCTCAGCCGGATTGCCGTTATAATACTCAGAGAGTAGGTGGGCGAGTACCTCGGTATCTGTCTCTGATACAAACTCGTAGCCTTTTTTCTCTAAGATTTTTTTGAGTTTCGCGTAGTTTTCGATGATTCCATTGTGAACTACGATGATGGAATGATCTTTATTAAAATGGGGATGGGCATTGGTGTCGGAGGGACAGCCGTGCGTCGCCCAGCGGGTGTGACCGATTCCGGCGGTACCTTCCATCGTCGCACCGCCGTGGGTGAGCTCTTCGAGAACCTTCAGTCGGCCCATTACTTTTTCCATCTTGATTTCTTTTCCGTCGAAAACGGCGATTCCGGCGGAGTCATAGCCCCGGTATTCTAGTTTGGCCAGACCGTCTAGCAAAATAGGGGCAGCCGGGTTGTCGCCGATATATCCAACAATTCCACACATAATTATAGTACCTCCATGTTAGTCTGAATTAAGTTTGCCCTCAGCTGTGCTGATGGGGCTTTGCGCGTACAAGGACATGTTTTCAGTATAAACAAAAATGAGTTCCTGTCAAGTTTTTCTGACTTGCCTGTTGACTGATAAATGCCTGTCGTTGACAGCACGGCAGGTCTTCGCCTCGCTATGCTCTGTACTAGACGCGTGCCTTGGCACGCAGCATCGATTGTCGGATTTATCGCACAGAAAAAAGGCTGCGCACAAATTACTTCGTGCGACAGCCTCAAGAGTGTCAATATTTTTTCTGATACAGGATGCGGATGGAATTCAACACGCAGATCATGGCAACTCCAGTGTCGGCAAACACCGCGGCCCACATAGACGCAAACCCTAACAGACCTAGAATCATGACGAAAATTTTTACTGCGAGAGCAAAGATTACATTCTGCCAAGCAATTTTTTTCGCTGCTTTTGCAATTCGGATAGACATAGGAATTGCCTCCATATAGGATGTCATATATACTACGTCTGCTGCTTCGATGGCGGCATCTGCGCCGCTTCCCATGGCGGCTCCGACATCTGCCGCTGCCAGCACAGGGGCATCGTTGATGCCATCGCCCACGAACATAACGGATTCATGCTGTTTTCTTAAAGTGCCGAGACGATTCAATTTGTCCTGGGGCAGAAGACGGGCGTAAACCTCGTCGATGGCGAGTTCTTTGGCGACTGCCGTAGCAGTTGCTTTTCCGTCTCCTGTTAACATAGCTGTGCTGATTCCCATTTTTTTCATGGCGCGAACGGCTGACTTCGCGTCTTTTTTGATGGTATCTGCAATCAGGAAATAACCGGCTAACGTTCCGTCTACAGCGACGAGAACCTCTGAACCGTAGGAGGCTTCATGGTAATCCTGAATATCAACATGGAAGCGCTCCATCAGCTTTTGATTTCCGCAGAGAATTTCGTGTCCGTCTATGACGGCCTGGATACCGTGTCCGGCGATTTCTTCCATGGTCTCAGGTTTCTTTAAACTAAGGCCACGTTCCACGGAGGTGGAGTGAATACTTACCGCAATGGGATGAGTGGAAAACTGTTCGCAGGATGCACAGTAGGTCAACAGTTCTTCTTCTTTAAGATCGCCAGTCAGAGTGATTTTCTGAACGACGAAATTTCCTTCCGTGATGGTTCCTGTTTTGTCCATCACAACAGCTTTGATTTCGCTCATGGCTTCCAGAGAAACTCCGCCTTTAAACAGGATTCCCTGTTTGGAGCCCGCACCGATTCCGGAGAAGAATGCCAGGGGAACACTTAGCACCAGGGCACATGGACAGCTCATTACCAGGAAGGTCAAAGCGGTGTATACCCAATAGTTCCAATTACCCGTTACCAAAGACGGAACAATCGCGATTGTGGCCGCGAGAATTACAACAATAGGTGTGTAGACCTTTGCGAATCGGGTGATGAACCGGTCAATCTTAGGCTTGCTGGCCGCCGCATTTTCCACAGAGTCCAAAATTCTGGTTACCATGGATTCGGAAAGCGGTTTTTCTACACGGATTTTCAGCTGACCGGTGGTATTTACGCAGCCGGAGGTTATGGGGTCTCCCGCGCTGACCTTTACGGGCACTGGTTCTCCGGTTATTGCGGAGGTGTCAATGCGGCTCTCACCTTCTAATACGATACCGTCAAGAGGAATGCGGTCACCGGCACGAACCAAAAGTACGTCTCCGACTTGAGCCTGTTCTGACGGGAGTACAGTCACCTCTCCCTGTGGGGAGAGAAGGTTGACGGTTTCAGGCCTTAGATCTACAGCGTCCATGATCTGGCTTCGGCTCTTTTCAACAGCCTTGTGTTCAAAGAATTCTCCGATACGGTAGAAAAGCATAACTCCCACTGCTTCGTCAAAGGAACGAATGCAAAACGCGCCCAAGGTTGCGATGCTCATCAGGAAGTTTTCATCGAAGATATGTCCCTTGGTCAAGTTTTTGGCTGCTGTCAGCACGATAGATCTTCCCAAAATGATGTAGGCTATAATGCAGATGGGAAGTATGACGGCATCACCGAATCCCAAATGAGCCAATACCTCTGACAGGACAAAGAGTGCTGCGCCGCTTCCGAGTTCTAAGAGATCTTTTCTGTCGGAAGTTTTGTCATGCTCTGCATGGCTGGCGGAGGAGTTGAGAGATTCACGTTTGTGGATTCTGACTTCTGATTCGATGGCAGTACAAATCTGTCGAATCTGAGGCAGGTATTTGTCTGGATCTTTTGCCGTTAGCCTCAGTTGTTTTGTGGCAAAAGTGATTGTGGCGGCTTCAATTCCAGGAAGAGCCTGTATCTGGGCTTCCATTTTAGAAGCGCAGTGGGCACAGCCTAAGTTTTCTAAAATATAGACATTTCTGAGCATCCCCGGAGCGACCGGTGTATTGTCTTCCACAACCGCGGCTGCCACATCTTCATGATGGTGATCGTGCCCACAGCCGCAGTGCTCCTCATGGTCGTGATGATGTTCGTGGTAGTCGTGCCCGCAGCCGCAGTGCTCGTCTGTGTTCGTGGTGATGCTCATGGTGATCGTGTCCACAGCCGCAGTGTTCGTCGTGCTCGTGGTGATGCTCATGATGCTCGTGGCCGCAACCGCAGTGCTCCTCATGGTTGTGACTATGATGACAGGACTCACCAGATGATTCCGTGGATGTATGTTCCAGAGAATTTAACTTTTTCATAGGGTAATCCTCCTCTAAACAATTTAATATATGAATGATTGTTCATATGTTAATATAATCATATTTTACACTGTTTGTCAATAGATTTTGGAAAGTTGTAGAAGTTTATTTAATTATTCAGCTATGGCAAAGATTCCAGCGTGTGTGGTGGAAAAAGCAGCGGTAGCTGCGAATCTGAGCTTACATGACTGAAGAGATAAATTTATTCTTTACTTTGGCTTTAAATGGAATTCTTAAGAATCTATGAAAAACTGTACATTTTATATTGTGGTATAGTATAATGTACAAAGAGTAAAACAATAGGAAAAAAGCAGACTGACTTTGGAGTTCGATTTTGTATCTGGAGGATTGAATTTCTGCTTGTCTGGAAAATACCGTTTGTGTTGAGTATGAATTTTAGGAGGATTATCATGCTAAATGAGTTTACCCGCATGGAGATGTTGGTAGGAGAGGATGGAATAAGATGCTTAAGTTCGGCGAAAATTGCTGTATTTGGGCTGGGCGGTGTGGGCTCTTATGTGGCTGAGGCCTTGGCTCGCTGTGGGGTGGGTAGTCTGACTTTAGTGGACCATGATACAGTGTCTGTTACGAATATCAACCGTCAGCTCTATGCGCTGCATTCTACGATAGGGAGAGCGAAAGTGCAGGTGGCGAAGGAGCGTATTCGAGATATCAATGAAGATATCCTTGTGCATATTTATGAAACCTTTTATAATGAGGATACAGCAAGCCTGTTTGATTTTCAGATGTATGATTACGTGGTAGACGCGATTGACACAGTTTCTTCTAAGCTTCTGCTGATTGAGACAGCGAAGAAATATGGAGTGCCTATTATCTCCTGTATGGGTACAGGAAATAAAATGGACCCGTTTCGTTTTGAGATCGCGGATATTTCTAAGACCAGTGTGTGCCCTTTGGCGAAAGCTGTTCGGACGGAACTTCGCAAGCGGGGAATTAAGAAGGTAAAGGTGTTATTTTCAAAAGAAAAACCTTTGAAGTGTTTGGAAACTGCACAGGAAATCAAAGGTACAGGCAGGCGTCCTGTTCCAGGAAGCATTTCTTTTGTGCCAAGTGTGGCAGGACTTCAGATTGCAGGAGAAGTGGTGAGAGATCTTCTGCGGGTGCAGAAAAAATAATAAAAATAGAATTGAGAGGAAATATTTTGAAAGAAGAAATAAAGAATGAATTTTGCAGGATATTAGGAAGCGATCAGGTATTAGTCGAGGAACCAATGAGCGCTCATACTACTTTCCGAATTGGAGGACCGGCTGAGTATTATGTTTGTCCTCATTCCGTGGATGAGCTGCAAAGGACGTTGGACGTCTGCCGCAGATATCAGCTCCCTTATTTTATCCTGGGCAACGGAAGTAACTTGTTGGTGAGCGATCAAGGATATCGAGGAGTGATTATTCAACTTTTTCGGAATATGAGCCAGATCGATGTGCAGGGTGAACGGATAAGGGCGCAGGCAGGTGTTCTGTTGTCTTTGGTAGCAAAGCAGGCATTGGCTCACAGTCTGACAGGATTTGAGTTCGCGGGTGGTATACCAGGAACACTGGGCGGAGCTGTCGTAATGAATGCTGGAGCTTATGGCGGGGAGATGAAGGATGTTTTAGAGGAAGTGACGGTTTTAAGTCAGGAAGGTGAGATTTTGAAGATACCCTTTGAGAAACTTGAGATGGGGTATCGAACGAGTATCGTGAAAAAGAAAAATTACATTGTGCTCGAAGCAGTTTTAAGACTGAGACATGGGGATGAGGACAAAATTCGCCAGACTATGAGGGAGCTGACGGAAAAGAGAACCAGCAAGCAGCCGTTGGAACTGCCAAGTGCAGGAAGTACTTTTAAACGACCGGAGGGATACTTTGCGGGAAAGCTGATTATGGATTCTGGTCTGAGAGGATACCGTGTAGGAGGAGCTCAGGTCTCAGAAAAACACTGTGGTTTTGTGGTAAATATCGACAATGCCACAGCTGAGGATGTGCGAAGATTGATGAGAGATGTGACGGACAAAGTCTATGAGAAATTTCAGGTAACTCTGGAACCGGAGGTTAAATTCCTGGGGGATTTCTCAACAGGAGAGTGACCCATGCGATTTGTGATTGTGACAGGTATTTCGGGAGCAGGAAAGAGTACCGCCTTAAAATTTTTGGAAGATGCCCAGTATTTTTGTGTGGACAATCTTCCAATTCTTCTGCTGGAGAAGTTTGCGTCTATGACATTAAGCATGAATTCAGAGGAAATCCGAAATGTAGCTTTGGGAGTGGATGTGAGAAGTGGCCAGCAGCTTGGTGATTTGGAAGAGATTTTGAAAAAGATGAGAAAGCAGGGCTACCAATATGAAAATTTTGTTTCTGGATGCTTCCGATGAGGTACTGATAAAAAGATACAAGGAGAGTCGAAGAAATCATCCTTTGGCTCCTGATGGAAGGGTGGATGAGGGGATTCGTCTAGAGCGCAGGAGACTGGAGTTTTTGAGAAATCAGGCGGACTATATTATCAATACATCCCGTATGTTGACACGGGAGCTGCGAAAGGAGATTGTACGAATTTTTGTGGACAATCAGGATTTTCGAAGCTTAGTTGTGTCGGTGGTATCTTTTGGATTCAAATATGGAATTCCCAGTGACGCCGATCTTGTGTTTGATGTGCGCTTTTTGCCTAATCCATATTATATTGATGAGCTTCGTCATTTGACAGGAGAAGATCAAGCAGTTTTTGATTATGTCATGGGGGTCAGTGCTGCAACAGAATTCGCGGGTAAGCTGGAAGATATGGTGAAGTTTTTGATTCCGCATTACATGAATGAGGGAAAGAACAGTCTGGTGATAGGAATTGGGTGTACTGGTGGAAAGCACCGTTCCGTGACTTTAGCCAGAGAACTTTTTCATCGTCTTGCCAGTGACGCTGACTATGGCCTTAGAATTGAGCATCGTGATTTGCAGAAGGATACTTTGAGAAAGAAAAATCAGGAGTAGGTGGAGATATTGTCTTTTTCCAGAAATGTAAAAGAGGAGCTTGCCAGACATCACAGTACAGCGAGACACTGTCAGATCGCAGAACTTGCGGCGATTCTCAGTATGAGTGGAAAGATCTGCTATAATGGGCAGGGTCAAAGACAGCTCATTTTCCAGACGGAAAATGAAGTAGTTGTGAGAAAATGCTTTACATTATTGAGAAAAACATTTAATATAGAGACAGAAATTCGAATTCGGCAGCACACGGGGTTAAACAAGGGAAGTGTGTATACCATTGACTTGAAAAATGCTAGTCTTACTAGAAGAGTACTGGAAGGTATCAAGGCGGTGGAGGCGGATAAGAAGGTTTCTGATCAGTTGATTGAAGTTGATCCGATAGTGTACCAGAAGAACTGCTGTAAGAGAGCTTTCGTAAGGGGAAGTTTTTTGGCGGCTGGATCTATCAGTGATCCCGAAAAATTTTATCATTTTGAAATTGTCTGTTCGACGCAGGAAAAGGCGATTCAGATACAGCAGGTGATTGCTAGCTTTGACGTGGATGCAAGGATTGTGATGCGTAAGAAGTCATACGTGGTGTATATAAAGGAAGGGGCGCAGATTGTCGAGATCCTTGGCATCATGGAGGCGGGCAAAGCTTTGATGGATCTGGAAAATATACGGATTTTGAAGGAGATGAGAAATTCTGTAAACCGTAAAGTGAACTGTGAGACAGCCAATATTCATAAGACGGTAAATGCGGCGGTGAAGCAGATTGATGATATCCGACTGATCGAGGAGAAAAGGGGCTTGGGGAGTCTGAGTCCGGGGCTGGAGCAGATTGCCAGACTTAGGTTGGAGTTTCCAGAGGCTACCTTGAAGGAATTGGGTGAAATGCTTTCCCCCACAGTTGGGAAGTCTGGAGTGAATCATCGTTTGCGTAAGCTAAGCGTTCTTGCAGAAGAACTCAGGGGGAACAAGGAGGAAGTATTATGATTGAAAAACCAGTGAAGATTAACTTATCCACGGGATTGGAGGCGAGACCGGTTGCACAATTAGTCCAGGTGGCAAGTCAGTACAACAGTGAGATTCATGTGAAGGTTGGAGAAAAGAAGGTCAATGCAAAGAGTATTATGGGGATGATGACTTTGGGGCTGGATGCCGGGGAAGAAGTAACTCTGCTGGTAAATGGCGATGGATGAGGAGGACGCCAATTCATTAGCATAGAGAAGTATCTAAGCAATCAGTAAGTGGTTTTTACATTAACAGACGAAAAAAGGTTTTACAGAGCTGAGTGCGGTTCTGTAAAGCCTTTTTTTATGTAATAGAAAGACCTTGTCACGCTAATGCACGAAAGTACCTTTCCTATTACATAAACGCTCCGCTAAGGATGCACACGCCGCAACGGAGAATTGGAAAAAATTTCAAAAAGAAGTTGACAAAATTTTGGGGGGGGGTAGTATACTGCAATTGGTTAGTAATCACTAACTTATTTTGCTCGACGGGAGGTTTGTGCGCTTTGGTGAATGGAAGGGGCGCTGGAAAGAGATGAAAAAAAATAAGAAAAAAATAATAGCTTTAATTATTGTTCTTGTGGCCGCGGCGATTGGTGTTTACTTTTACACGAGGCCGAAAGAAGTGACAAACTACGATGCTCAATTTGAGGCTGAGCAGGAAAAGCCGCAGAGTGAAGCCCCTCAGGGAGGTACGGAAGAAGGGATTCAGATTCCGGGGTACAAGTCTATTGTGATTCCGGCAGGGAAAAAAGAGGTGTCCGTGGAACTGACGAATCCTGAGGAGAACAAAGTGTATTTTGAGATTTCCTTTTATCTGCCAGAGACAGATGAGACGATTTACACCTCAAAACTGATTAAACCGGGTCAGCATCTGTACGATATCACATTGAAAAAAGAGATGGAAGCAGGGGAGTACCCCCTGGTAGTCAAGTATGCCACGTACAGTGCAGATGAGGAGAGAACCCCGAAAAACAGCGCGGAGGTCAACTGTACTTTGGTTGTGAAGTGACGGTGTTTCTGCGCTTAGGCGCTGAACATAAATAAAAGTAAAGGAGAGAGAAAGAATATGAAGTTAACTAAAATCTTATCAGGGGTTCTCACAGCTGCGATGGTGGGAACCATGTTGTGCAGCACAGCTTTTGCTGCGGAACCGGCAAATGGAGAGTACACAGGAGAGATTCATTTCCTCAATGGAAATGGTTCGGGAGCTGCGAGTATGTGTGATTCTATCTTTGCACATGAGGCAGATGTGACCGTGAATGACGACAGTGTAGATCTTACTTTCTATGTGGCATATCCAATTCCGTCATTCTCAGATCAGGGAGCCGACGGAACAATCAAGGATGTGGTGCTTACTGTGGATGAACAGGAATATACGGCGGAGTCTGACATTACCACAAAACCTGTGAAGACATTCGACACTGCAGGCCCTATCTTTGGAATTAATGAGGGAGATGAGCTTACCACACAGGTTTTAAGTGTAAATCTTCCAAAGACGGCACTGGATCAGTTGGAGGCAGGAGAAGTTGCAGCTAGTGCTTTTGTAAATGTTGTCATGAATACGACTCAGAATTTCTTTGTGCAAGTAACTGATCTGCAGGCGGCAGGAGCAGAGGAAGACAGTCAAGATATGGAGATTACAGCGAATGTGGAAGAGGTAGTTTCAGAGCCGGCATACAATGTGACAATCCCCAGTTCTGTAGCTATGGGAACTTTGAGCACTGAGGAAGACAGCCAGGTTCAGTACAATGTGAAAGCAGAAACGGAAAATCTGAACGGAGGAAGTGTTGTGATTGAAGTGCCGGAAAAAGGAGTTTTGACAAGCGGAAAGAACCAGCTGGCATTCGCCAACAGTTTTAAAAAGCAGAGCATCAGTGACGACGGTTCCAGAACAATGCAGGGAACAATTTCAGTGAAGGCTACTGATGTGGCGGCAGCGGCAGCCGGAAACTATACTGGAACAACGACCTTCTCTGTTACATACACAGCTCAGTAAGAAGATGAACAGACAGTGAAAACGACGGAAATCCTCAGGCATATTGTCCGTGAGGATTTCTGATTTTCTATAATGGAGGAGAAGATGAGAGAAATAAAGGCTGTAAAAAGGATAGGGCCTCTGCTTTTGGCAGCAGTTTTATCTGTGGGGCTGTTTGGTCAGCCTTTGGCAGTAAAAGCTACGGTGGCAGAAAAATCCTCCGGCTCATACACCAAAAATGGTACGTTTCATATTGACCAGTTTGGCGAGTATGACATCAACACGGCGGTGACAGTGACTGACGGTAAGATTTCCGACGTCGATGTGTCGGGAGAGAATTTCGGCGGAACTTACGCAGAGGTAAACAAGGGAAAACTGGCGACGGCAGTAGAAGGAATTATTGACAAATTTGTGGGACTTTTGGATACGGATGCGGACGGAATTCGGAATGTGGACGTAGTATCCGGCGCTACATACTCTTCCAATGGAATTAAAGGGGCGGTGGCAGATGCTCTCGACCTGGATATTGACGGGGAAGGGCCATCAGACGTTCCCAGTGAAAAGCTGGAGGCTGGTACTTATGATATCACTGTAGCTGTCCGCAGTGACGTTATAGACCACAGTCTGGTGGAGACAGATACGACACAGGCAGTTCTCCAGGTGGATGAAGATGGAAAGATGACAATTTCCTATCGTATGGTCTCCGGAACAGATAGAGAACCTATGTATATCCTGGGCTTTAATGGATATTACAAGGACAATGACCCTTCTCAGGAGTTAACCCTAGAAGGCGCTTCATACAGTACCGAGGAGAGAAACGGCTATACGGTAGTCACCGATGTCAGCTTTCCTCTGTCTGGGATGAGTCAATACTATTACTGTAACAATTATCTGTATGTGCCCGCCATGAGCAACTTAAATGGTGAGATCAGCGGAATTCTCTTTGACCACGGCAAATTTAATATCAAGACGATAGTGACGATGTATTGGGACACGCTGAAAAAAGCGGGTGGTTCCTCGGAGAGTTCAGAAAACATGCAGATCTCTGCGAGCGTAGAGGAAGAGACTTCCTCTCCTTCCTACGTGGTGACGGTGCCTTCTTCCATTTCTATGGGGGATTTGAGCATTGTCAAAGACAATGTGAAGGAGTATGAGATAGGAGTATCTACTCAGGACAAAGAAGGGGCGGTTACTGTGTCAGCTCCTGGAGGAGGTGAGCTGTACAGCGGAAAAAATTCCCTGGATTTTTCCAATGATTTTGGAACCCAGACATTCACTGTGGGGAAGGTGAAATTATTGGACATCGAGACCGACACCGGAGATACCCAGGGAACGAAGCTGAAAGGAAAGATTACGATCACTGGCGAGGATGTCTCGAAGGCAGCCGGCGGAAACTATACCGGCACCACGACATTTACCATTCGCTACCAAAAGGGTGAAGAGACAGCGGAATCTTTAAAAGAGGGCAGATATACGATTGATGTCGCCCTGTGGCACGCTACTTTAAACCAGCTTTCTATGGGAAATGGGGCGCTGGTTTCCCCCAGGTGTTATCGTAGTGGGGGCAGATGGGAAGATGAATTTGGAATTGACTCTCCAACCGCTGGAGACTTCCGGGTTGAAAGGGTATCTGTACAATCTGAAGAAGGTGGATATGTCCACGGTGGAGTATAACAGTGTCAAGTATCCGGTGAAGTATGAGGCGGAGGATGCCGAAGTGCTGGAGCGATTTAGCGGTGTCTATGACGACTATAACAGTCCGAGCTCTCCTTCTTACGATGAGAGTACCGGCGGCGGAGAATATCCCAGAAAAATTTCTATTCCGATAGAGATGAATGAGGATATGAATTATGTGGAAATTCATATCCCCGTCATGGAGTCTCTCGGGGAAGGACAAGGGACACAGGTGGCAAGGCTACCATCTGGACTGGGACAGCCTCAAAGAAGCGGACGATGAGTTGGATATTAAAAATCTTGCTGATGGTGTGTACTCCATCACAGGGCACATGGTAAAGGTGGATAAGAAGACGCTTTCCATGTCTGACAATGCCATCAATCACACTGTCAAGCTGACTGTTAAAGATGGAAAATACTATATCACCTTGAATTTCAAAGGGTTGGAGATCAGCGAAAGGCTGGGATATCTGAACAAATTGAAATACTTTACCACAGGATATACGGTGGATGAATACGGCAATCCCGTGGGAAATCTCAAAGATGTCACTGTGGATTCCTATCAGAAGTATGAGGACGGTTCTCTGGTGAGTGACAGCTATGGGACGGACTATCCTGATCTCGTGACTCTGGAACTAATTCCGGAGGCGCTCGAGGATGGCTATGTTCCGCTGCAAGTGTTTGTGCCGATTATGGAGTCGATCGCGGCGGGAACGGGAACACAGTATGCCTTCTTGAGTCTGAATTGGGACAGCCTTGTGGCGACGACGGCGGATGACCCGGCCTTTGACGACAGCGATGTCAATGTCAAGCCCGGCACCACGACGACTCCCACAAAAGTACCCTCTCAGATTCCTGGGAATCCCACAATTACCGGCGGTGCTGGATTGAACGGAGGTTCCGGTTTGAATGGAGGCTCTAGTTTAAATGGAGGTTCTAGTCTGAAAGGAGGTTCGGGCTTAAATAGCGGTTCCGGTCTGAATAACAGCGGAACTTCCGGCTTGAAAGCATCCAGTGTGAAGACGGGAGATGAGACGCCTTTAGGAGGCTTTTTGGCTCTGGCAGTGTTTTCATTGGGAGCTGGGTGTCTGATTATCTGGAGACGGCGAGAAGAAAATTAGAATAGACCTGACAGCAGGGGGTGTCCCACTAAATGGAGGAATACCATATTAGTGAGTACCCCCTTTTTTATGTTATAGAAAAGACCTTGTCACGCTGAAGCGTGAAAGCCCTTTCCTATAACATAAACGCTCCGCTAAGGATGCGCACGCCGCAATAAGGTAGTGCACCGCAAGGCGGTGTTGCGGCGGCGCGCAAAGTGGGACGC
>ENA-OQCB01000336-OQCB01000336.1-human-gut-metagenome-genome-assembly--contig:-NODE-336-length-22254-cov-3.249831_pt1 | contig 22254 bp, 24 predicted proteins | sample MGYA00242493_ERZ504568 | MGnify/ENA primary metagenome ERZ504568 (study PRJEB26092, sample SAMD00036229) | human gut metagenome | host: Homo sapiens | study: EMG produced TPA metagenomics assembly of...
CCCTTTTCATCTCTTTTTGCATATGTACAATCCATCCTTTTTTTAATACAGTCTTATTATACGTATTCGAACATGCAAAACTCCTAAAAATTTTTAACAAATAGTTTTTATTTTTTTATAATCGATTTGTAAACATGAGCAAAAAAAGTGCTTGTTGGCTGTTGAGGGTTTACGGAATTTGGAATGTGTCAAGGTGGTTAACCGATATCCGAATCAGGTATACAAACACATAAGCGTAACAGGAGTGCAGATAATGATGGCTTTTCCATAATTGCAATGATGAATTGTTATGCTGGAATTTGATGCAATCATAAAATCTATGATATGTTGAGAAAATAGGTATAAAGGTTACGTGCTATTGTATTATAATGAAAAAATATGCTATATATAAGATGTAGAGTGGCAGTTAAATCAGACGGGACATATAGTAATAGATATTAACTGTGAAAAGTATCCATATGTTGGTTCAGTGAAGCATGTATACAATCCAATACAAAGATTCATACTTGATTCCATTCTTCGCATTTTGAGTAGGATGCAAACAGTACATGAAAGTTGATTTAACGTTCTTGTTTTATCATAAAATTAAATGATCTTTCATCTGTCGTATATCCCCCTGCTGCAGCAGGCCGGCTTTGTTTATCTAATCAGGCATGAATAGCAACTGGAAGGAAGGTGAATGTATGTCTCAGATTTCAAAGGAAACAAAGGAATTGAACAAAGCATGGGTTTCCAAACAACAGGATTTACACAAAACATACAGCAGCTATATCATCGGTGGTGGTGTACTCGTTGTTATTGTTCTTCTGATACTGCTTGCAATTATGTACCTTTGAATCTCTGCTGTATCGGCTAATAATGCGGACACAGGATATGAAAACGCATTTGCATGCTTATTCTGTTCGTTTCACATTTTGTCATTGTGACCTGCTGCAGACATATGAAAAGAAATCTTTCTCTGTATTCCCTGTAGAAAACAAAGATAAGATTTCTTTTTCACATAGATTTGTGATATACTTTTCAGGATAGCTGCAGGAGGAATAGAACATGAGAAATAAGAAAAGAGTCTTATCTGGCGGTGTTGTCGTGCTGACGGTTTTTCTGGTGTTAGGTGTATGCAAACCTGATATTGATAAATTCTGCCGTCAGAATCGAAGCATCACGGCTTTTTTTGCCAGTAAGGGTGTCGATTCGTTTGGAGAGTATCTTGGAGGCTTCATGTTTGATGCTGCAGCATTGGGTGTATGTGCTGTATTGGTTCTTTTTATTGCTCGTCATATCGGCACTCGTTTTCATAGCCTTCAGGATCGAAGGAAGAAGTAGCAAACCGATACGATTGTGAAGCCTCAGGCTGCCGGCTTACCCTGCGCATAGGTGTGAATCAGCAGACCGATAACAACGATACTGCAGCCGATCAGCTTGCGCATGGAAAACAGATCCAGCAGAAAATAATCCAGCAGCATACCGCTGGCAAGCTGTGCAACAAATACAATCAGTGTCAGCTGCAGGGGAGGAATGCGGGTTACGATACGATTTAGAAGAATAATATTGATGACACCGATGACACCGCCCATAAGCAGGATAGCGTTCCCGTTTTTCATCAGCTGCGGGAGTGCGGGGGAAATATGCGGGGCAAACAGCAACAGAAAAGCCAGACTCGCCAGCAACCCGCTCGCATAATTGAAAAAGCTGCTGGATAATGCTCCGATTTTTTCCGCCAACAAGGCATTTACACTGCGACTCAATACGATACTGACTCCTGCCAGCAATGCAAAGAAAATAGACCAGATATAGCTCATTCCAGCATCACCCCGATTCCTATTAAAATAATGAGCAGAGATACCAGCTTTATCGGCTGCAGTTTCTGTTTTTGTGTGCCAAGCGCACCGCTTTGTTCCAGAATGATCGAAGTCAGCATCTGTCCACATAATCCCAATGCACTAATCATTGAGGCTCCCAAAATCGTAATAGTCAGATTGTTGAAGAAGACAGTGAATACCCCGATTACACCACCCAGATATAAAAAACGGGAAGCATGGGGAAGGTCTCGAAGCGAAATGTGTTTTACTTTTAAAACGATATACATCGTCAATAACCCGCAGGCATGGATTAGAACCGTTGCGGTATACAGATCGATCAGATCAGAAAGCTGTCCGTTAAATACCATCATGACACTGACCACAATACCACTGAGTATTGCCATACTGATCGCCATATTATCACCTCGTATAGTAGAATACAGGTTTTTCTTGAACACGCATAGGACATATGTCATAATGAGAGAAGAAAGCAGATGATTAAGGAAAGGCGATACACATTGCATACTTTTTTAAAAACGGACGGAGGAAGTGTATGGAAAAAAACGGCAGCCGCTTATATTCGGAAATATCGACTCGATCAGATTCTGGAGGAACGGCATGTATCCATGCTGGAATTAAAAACATGGAAGCGGCGGGATATCCTTCTGCATGCAGATACCGAGCTGCATCATCTTTTGTTTCTGGTGGAGGGAAAGGCAAAGACCAGCTATATCAGTGCAAACGGACAAACGGTCCTGCACTCCTTCCTGTATCCGCTCAGTATTCTTGGTGAGGTGGAGCTTTGGAAGCAGATGCCTGTGCTGAATGAAGTGACGGCATTGAGTGAAGTAATAACACTGCAGTTGCCATTAGTTCGCTGTGAACAGTCACTCAGACAGGATGTCCGCTTTCTGCAGTATCTGGTATCCGAGCTGTCGGAAAAGCTGAAAAACAGCAATCGCAACGCATCCATCTCGCTTTCCTATCCGGTTGAAAACCGTTTGGCATCATATCTCATGGCAGTATGTGAGCGGGATGTTTTTCAGGAGGATCATGGTGAGGTTAGCAGTATGATTGGATGCAGCTATCGGCAGCTGCAGCGCTGTCTGTCACAGTTTTGTGAACAGGGGCTCCTATGTAAATGTGAAAAAGGCGTTTATCGAATCAATAACCGTAAACAGCTGCAAACGCTGGGGCAGGACATCTATGGAGGAATTACATCATGAGTGTGGACATTAAAATTGTAAACAGGGGAATTTTCAAAAAGAAGCTGAGTATGCATGATTTTCTGGAAACCGGTCTGCAGGCAGGCGTCATGGACAGCACCTGGCGGATGCAGCCGCTGGAAGAAGAAGTGGCAGATGACTTTATCCTGTATGACCCTTCGTGTATCGCAAGAGGCATACAGGTGGTCTGGAAGCAGCCGTATGAGGTGGAGCTGTATCTGCTGCTGCCGACCTGCCATCAGGAAATTGAAGCCTTTTATGCCCTGATTCAGCACCTCTGCAAACGCTGGAAGACGAGTGCCTTTGAACAGGATGGAGAAACACAGGAGCTGCGAAGCATTACAGGTATTAAGCAGCATCTCACCACATTCAGTGACGAGTGTCTGGGTTCCTTTCTGAAGGAGCATGCGGATGGCTGTTTCTTTTCCGCTATGCATCCGCTTTGGTTTGAACAGCAGGATCATGAGGAGATGCACGACGACTTCGGAGCATGGCTGCATAACCATCAGAAGCAGGATGTTTATTATGCAGTACCACGCGTCTACCAGAAGGAGGATGGATTTTTCGGTGTATATACAATAACCTCCACCGTAGACAGTCTGTTGCCAATCAAGCCGGAGGCACCCTTTGGGATGAAGGATCCGGTAAGTGGAGAGGACATACAAATTGATACTTGGTATGCGGCCTTTTATGATCTGGAAGAGGAGACCTTTCTGGGACAGCTTCCATATGAAGCATTTGTAAAGGAAATTCATTTATCGGAATGTGAACGCTATGATGCTAAAATGCGGAAGCTGCCGGGTATGCGTGCCGCACATCAAAGAGAACTGATTCAGCAATATGGTGTGGACATCTGATGGCGCTAGAGGCAAAAAAGAACGCTGTAGTATTCTATAATCAATGGACGATGCTTCCTGCAAAGAAGATTCATGAAGGCGTTCAACATATACATGGCTAAGTATAAAAAAATGCAGCCCATGCGGATGCCAGGTTCTTTCTCGATTGCGGGTAAATATAAAACAGGGAGACTTCAACTTCTATTGATAAATACAATAGTGTTGAAGTCTCCCTTTTGCAAAAACCCTAAAATAAGAAAGAACCGTATGCCGGTCTGCATTTTTCTTATTGGATCACAGCCAGGATATTTTGTTTTCCGTACCGTTTTTAATTTTTACGATATTTGCCCTGTGCCGGTAGATCACCAGTATTGTCAACAGCCAGCTGGCCGCGACAATCTCCACGCTGATATGCAGCTGCATAACCGTGATATAGATACTGCTGGTAAGTGCAGCGCACATGCTGGACAGCGATACCATCTTACCTGCGTACAGCACAACCAGAAATACTGCGAACGGCACGATCAGATACCACGCACTCTGGAAGGTAAAAAATGGATGTTGATAACAGAAATCCAAACATTGTCGCAACGGCTTTCCCACCGCGGAACCCTGCAAATACCGGATAACAGTGACCAAATGCCGCCGCAAAGCCTGCCCATATGCTCGCCTCCAGATCAAAGCAGGAAACGACACCGACAGCAACAACAACCTTTACTACATCACAGACAATGACTGAAATTCCGGCTTTTTTTTCCTAACACACGTTCCCTGCATTGGTGCCGCCCAGATTGCCGCTTCCAGAAATTTGCGGACGTCTGTCTTATAGAAAAGTTTTCCGATGACGAGGGCAAACGGGATGGACCCCAGCAGATACCCCAGCCCCAGATACCAGATCCAGTTGATATTCATAGCTTCACCTCATTCATATTCGTCTATATTTTACCACCTTACCCACATAAGGAAAGAAAAAGAAACAATTCTTCTATTTTCATGTTTTTAGTATATAATAATTAGGCCGTATTGCGGATTTTAAAAGAAATTTAATTGCAGGAAGGTTTTAAATTTGATACACTGAACAAAGCGGGCTGATGATGAGGTCAACGACAGCGAAATAGAAAGAGGTGATGGTATGGCAGAAAATGCATATGATGGAAGCAGTATACAGATTCTTGACGGCCTTGATGCTGTACGGAAACGACCGGGTATGTATATCGGCTCCACAGATTCCAGAGGCTTGCACCATCTGGTTTGGGAGATCGTAGACAACTCGATTGACGAGGCATTGAACGGTCATGGGGATACAATCCGCATACGATAGAAAAAGACAACGTGATCTGCGTGGAGGGATGAAGGACGGGGGTATGCCGGTGGATATGCATGCCAGCGGTGTTCCCACTGTGCAGGTCATTTATACGGTACTGCATGCCGGTGGTAAATTCAGCACGGAGGGCGGCTATAAGACCAGCGGCGGTCTGCACGGTGTTGGTGCCAGCGTGGTAAATGCGCTGAGTGAATGGGTGGAGGTTACGGTTCATCGTGACGGTAAAATCTATCGCATGAGCTTTTCCGACGGGGGACGTGAGGTATCCAAGCTGGAGGTTATCGGTAAAACGAACAAAACCGGAAGCAAGGTACGCTTTAAGGCGGATAAAACAATGTTTTCAACGACGAAGTACTCCTTTCACCAGATCGCAGAGCGCGCCCAGGAGGATGCCTTCTTACTGGAGGGCTTAAAGCTAGTCGTACGCGATGAGCGCGAAGGGAAGGAACGCGAGGAGGTTTATCATTATGAGCAGGGGCTGGTTGCCTTCATGGAATATCTTCATGAGGATAAGCAGGTCTTCCATAAACCGGTTGCCTTCAGCGGAATGAGCAATGATATCAAGGTGGACTGTGCCTTCCAGTATACGGATGAGTATCAGGAGAATATTTTTTCCTTTGTCAACATCGTTCGTACCAAGGATGGCGGAACGCATGAAACCGGAGCGAAGAATGCCTTTACCAAGGTGTTTAACGAATACGCAAGGAAAAACGGCTTACTGAAGGAAAAGGATAAAAACTTTGAGGGAAGCGATGTCCGGGAAGGGCTGACGATCATCCTGTCACTGGGGGTGCCGGAAAATCTCTTGCAGTTTGAAGGACAGACCAAGGGCAAGCTGGGAACGGCAGAGGCGAAGGCAGCGGTGGACAGTATCGTAAGTGAAAAGCTGAGCTTTTTCCTGGAGGAAAACAAGGAGCTTGCCATCACACTGATCAAGAAGATGCAGCGTGCTTCGACGGCACGCGAGGCTGCCCGCAAGGCGCGTGAGGATGCCCGTAAGGGGAAAACCAGAGGAAAAACCGAGAAGATCCTATCCGGAAAGCTGGCGAGCGCACAGAGCAAGGATGCCAGAAAAAAAAGAGCTGTATCTGGTCGAGGGGGATTCTGCCGGAGGCAGTGCCAAGCAGGGAAGAGACAGCAAATACCAGGCGATTCTTCCACTGCGCGGTAAGGTGCTGAATACTGAAAAGGCAAGCATCACCAATATCGAAAAAAATGAAGAGCTGAATACCATCATTCATGCGCTGGGAGCCGGTGTGGGTGCGAATTTTCACGCAGAGGATTCCAATTACCATAAGGTCATCATCATGACCGATGCCGATACGGATGGTGCGCATATTCAGATTCTGCTGCTGACGTTCTTCTACCGTTACATGCGGGAGCTGATTGAACAGGGCATGGTGTATATCGCACTGCCGCCGCTGTACAAGCTGCAAAAGGGCAAGGAAATCCAGTATGCATGGACCGATGAGGAGCTGGATGAGCTGCGCAAAACCTTCCCGAAGGGCTTCAGTCTGCAGCGCTACAAGGGACTTGGTGAAATGAATGCAGATCAGCTGTGGGATACGACCATGTGTCCGGAAACCCGTACACTGATTCAGGTAACGATTGACGATGCGGTTGTGGCTGAGAAGCGCGTATCTGTTTTAATGGGGGATAAGGCCAATCTGCGCCGTGACTGGATCGAGGAAAACGTATCCTTTACACTGGAAGATGATTATGAAGTGGAGGCAAGACGATGAAGAAAAAAGAACTGCCTGCTGTTGAGCATCACAGCAGCGTCATTTCCTCTCCGCTGGAAGATATCATGGGGGATCGCTTCGGGCGATACTCAAAATATATTATTCAGGATCGTGCGCTGCCGGATGCCAGAGATGGTCTGAAGCCGGTGCAGCGAAGAATTTTGTATGCGATGTATGAGGATGGCAACACCTGGGACAAGGGGTATCGGAAATCTGCGAAGACGGTCGGTCTTGTCATCGGTAACTATCACCCCCACGGGGATTCCTCTGTCTATGATGCAATGGTGCGTATGTCACAGGAATGGAAGATTCGCACACCGCAGATCGACATGCAGGGAAATAACGGATCGATTGATGATGATCCCGCAGCAGCCATGCGTTACACAGAGGCAAGACTAGGGAGGATCAGTGAGCATCTGTTAAAGGATATTGAAAAGGAAACCGTGCTGTGGGCACCGAACTTCGATGATACGGCAATGGAGCCGACCGTGCTTCCTGCCCGTTATCCCAACCTGCTGGTTAACGGCATTACGGGTATTGCTGCCGGGTATGCGACCAATATTCCACCGCATAATCTGAGCGAGGCAATCGATGCGGCTGTGTATCGTATCGAGCATGCGGACTGCAGTCTGGATGAGCTGATGGAATACATACAGGGACCGGATTTTCCAACCGGAGGAATTGTACAGGGAATTGAAGGAATCCGGGAAGCCTTTGAAACCGGAAAGGGCCGCATCATCATCCGCGGTAAGGCAAACATCGAACAGAAGAAAACTGTACAGCAGATCGTCATTACAGAAATTCCGTATGAAGTGATCAAGAGCAACATGGTCAAAAAAATTGATGATATCCGTCTGAACAAAAAAATCGAGGGGATTCTCGATGTGAGGGATGAGAGTGACCGCAACGGGTTGCGTGTCGTTGTGGATATGAAAAAGGATGCCAATGCCCAGGTGATTCTGAATTATCTGTATAAAAATACCGATCTGCAGGTTTCCTATAATTATAATGTTGTGGCGATTGTTGACAAGCGTCCGGTTCAAATGGGTCTGGCTCCGATGCTGGATGCCTTTATTGAGCATCGCCGTGAGGTGATCGAGCGCAGAAGCCGCTTCGATTTGAAAAAGAAGGAAGACCGCTGCCATATTCTGGAGGGTCTGATCAAGGCGGTATCCGTTCTGGATGAAATCATTGCATTGATTCGTGCCAGCAAGGACAAGGCGGATTCCAAGCGCCGCATCATAGATGCCTTTGCCTTCAGCGATGCACAGGCAGAGGCAATCGTTACCATGCGGCTGTATCGTCTGTCCTCCACGGATATTACGCAGCTGCGTGAGGAATATGCCGCACTGCTGAATGAAATAGAGGAGCTGCACGATATTCTGGAGAATCCAAAAATGCTGAAAAAGGTCATGATCCGTGAGCTGAATGAGGTGAAAAAGGCCTTTAAGACACCGCGTTTGACAAGTATTGAGCATGAAATTGAAGAAATCGTTATCGACAAGCTTGCGATGATCAACAGTGAACAGGTGATGTTCACCATTTCCCGTGACGGCTATTTCAAGCGGGTATCCATGCGCAGCTACGGTGCCAGCAGAGACGATATGACCGGCTTAAAGGAAGGCGATCATCTGGTCGGCTATGGGGAAGTGAATACGCTGGATCATGTATTGTTTTTTACAACACAGGGTACCTATGGCTATACGCCGGTATATGATGTCGAGGAATCCCGCTGGAAGGAAATCGGAAGTCATATCAACTCCACGATTCGCATCAGCGGAGAAGAAAAAATCACGGATGCCTTTGTCCTGCGCAGCTTTGCGACGAATGCCTACATGATTTCCGTAACGAAAAACGGTCTTGTGAAAAAGACGGCAGTACGGGAATATGAGGTATCACGGAACAATAAAACCATGAGCAATATGAAGCTGCTGGATGGGGACGCGGTCGTGAAAACGATGGTCGCCTATGCTTATGATGAAATTCTGATTGCATCGAAAAACGGCTTTGTGAGCCGGTATCCGGTATCCCTCATTCCGGAAACCTCTCCACGCTCCAAGGGTGTGAAGGCAATGAATCTGGTCCTGGATGAAATTGTCAGTGCCTGCATTTCTCATGGGGATGCTTCCCAGCTGATCGTCTTTACGGATCAGTGTCAAATGAAGCGCATCAAGCTGAGCGATGTTGATGTGACCGGACGTCCGACCAAGGGCAGCATGATCTGTAAAAAGGTGAAATCCAAGCCTTATCAGATTGCGCATATGTCACTCATGATCCTGAACTGATGAGCTTGTCATCATCAATGAGGAAACGCAGAAGATTCTTGCGAAGGATATCAGTCTGATGAGCAAAGACGCCACCTTCTCCTCGCCGTTGCATACCACACAGGATTACTATTTCCTGCGGACACTTGCAGCTAGTCGAGCATGCGTGAAGCTGCCTGCAATACAGGAGGAAAAACAGGAGTTTGAAGAATCGAACTGTTTGAAGATCTAATTCATTAGAAAAAGCCGGGGCGCTATGCTTCGGCTTTTGTCTGTTTTTAGAAGTCTTCAACACGCTTTCCTTTCAAAGGGGCTTGTCTGTTTGAAGTCATTATGTGGTTTATGTTTGTATCAATAAAGAACCATAGCAATCATTGGTATTGCGAAAAAAGCACAGATAAAAAAGCAACCATTTTCATACAGATGATTGCTTTTTCACACTGTTTCTTTATGTAATCAGAACTGTTTGCGCTTTGATGCTGCAGGAATTTTCAGCTGATCCCGGTATTTGGCAATGGTTCTCCGGGATATTTCCAGGCCATCCTCCTTCAACAGATCACACAGCTTCTGGTCACTGTACGGCTTCTTTTTATCCTCCTGATCAATCAGCGAGCGCAGGCGCAGATGAACCTCGTTTGCACTCGTGTCCTCATTCACTCTGGCAGGAAAGAAAAACTTCAGGGGAATGATCTGCTGTTCAAATAAGATGGATTTGCCGGATACAGCACGGGATATGGTGGATTCGTGCAGGCTCAGCTTAGCCGCGATATCCTTCATGTTCAAGGGCTTCAGCTGTCCATGCTGCAAAAAGAAATCCTGCTGGACAACGGCAATGACCTCCATGATGCGCTCGATGGTGGAATTGCGCTTTTCAATACTGCTCAGCAGAGCCTCCGCCTGCTTTTGCTGCTGGCTCAGATATTTTGCTGTGTCCGCATCTGCATCCTTTACAGGAGCTTGCAAGCGCAGTCCATAGGTTTTGCGAAACATCTGTATGTGGATTTCATTCTCCTCCACAACGATCTGCATGTCCGGATTTACATAGGCGCTGCTCGTTGCATAGCGTGCCCCCGGCTTTGGGTCAAGTGAGCGGATCAGGGAAATCGCCTGCAGCACATCCTCCAGAGGTATCTGCAGCGCCTCTGCTATCGCAGGAAGCTTGTTCTCGCTAACCTCCTTCAAATAGAAGTTTACAATCATGATGGCAATCTGGGAGTAGGGAATGTCCTCAAAGCACAGCTGAATCAGCAGGCATTCCTGAAGGCTTCTGGCACAGACTCCGGCCGGCTCAAAGGTCTGTATCTCATTGATCGTATCCTCGATGTCATCCAGGCTGTACTGTGGAAGCATTCGCTGGATATCTTCATCCTTCAGCTGCAGATAGCCGTTTCCATCCAGTGAATTGACGATAAACTCTGCAAGCTCCTTATGAAGCGGATGCAGGCATGTGGCAATCTGCTCCTGCAGTACATCCGCAAGGGTCTGCTCATTTGTCACAAAATTCAAAAGCAGGTCAAAATCCTGCTGGGAATGGGATGCGGCCCCGGTTTCATAGGCATCATCAAATTCCAGCAGCGGATTTTTCTCCAGCTCCTCTTCAATCCAGGATTCCAGCTCCTGATTGTTCATTTCCAGTATTTTCAGATCCTGCTGCTGCCGAATGGATAGCTTCTGCTGCTGTGTAAGATTTTGCAGGACACGTGTTTCCAGTTTCATTTTACATCACCATTTTTATTATACATGAAATTGAAAGAGTTTTCATCTGGGAAATTTAGGTTTCTCACACAGGAATCACGAAAAGGTATGGTATAATGAACAGCATGTAAGGAGGGAAGATATGCAGATTGATACTTTACAAAGGAAAATCGATGAAACACAGGCTGTATGCAGAAGCTTAAAGCAGCGCTCCTCTTCCTATGCGATGCAGCGAGGTGTTCTGATTCTGATTGCTCTGTTAGCCCTGTTTCGCGGATATTATTATGAGCAGCTGTTTTATGCGCTCTGTGTGCTTTCACTGGGACTGTTTCTATATATCGCCGCAAAGCACAGGGCGTTGAAACAGAGGATAGAAGATCATGAGGTTATGATGGAGGTACTGCAGGATGTACTGCGGCGCAAGAACAATGGGTGGAAAGCATTTCAGGATACCGGTTCTGAATTTCTGCAGGAGGAGAATACGCAGGCATATGATCTGGATCTGTTTGGGGACGCGAGCCTGTATCAGTATCTCTGTGTGGCAAAAACCGTATACGGAAGAGAACGACTGGCAGAGCTTCTCAGTGCACAGCAGCAGTCCCGCAAAGCGATGCAAAGCCGCAGTGCTGCCGTACAGGAATGCGCCCGAAAGACGACATTCACCTTTACCCTGATACAGCTTTTAAAGCTGTATGAGCGTCATGGACAGCGAAAAAAACGTTCAACCATGGAACATATCCTAAGCTATATGGAAGAAGAACAGGTACAATATCCACGCATTGTGCGTATGCTGTGTGCTCTTGTATCCGCACTCACACTTATGACACTGCTTCTTTTTCTGTCAGGTATCATCCACTATGGCCCCGTTCTCATACTGGCTACCGTTTCTCTGTGTCTTTCGCTTTTGTTTTTTATGAAGCATGCCCAACAGCTGTCCGGCGTAGCACCACTGGCATATCTGATTGAAGATTATGAGCGAATCTTTCATCTGATTGAGGAGACTGCCTTTCAAAGTGATGCTCTTTGCAGGATTCGTTCGGATGTGGAGGAAGCTTGTGCCGCCATAAAAAAACTGCGCCGCATACTGATGCTGGTACAGCTGCGCTCCAACAGTATCCTGTTTTTCCTCGTCAACGCCTTTGGTTTGCTTGATTTCCAATGTGTGATTGCTCTGCAGGACTGGAGACAGCGCTATGGCAGAACCCTGCGCATCTGGCTGCAGGATATCGGAGAGCTGGAAAGCTATCTATCTCTTGCACAGCTGAATCTGGCGAAGGAAGCAGTCTGTATTGCGGACAGTACACCCAAACCTCCTTATCTGCATGCGGTAAATATTGTGCATCCGCTGCTGGAGGAAGGAAGTGCTGTTGCAAATTCTATAACAATCGATAACGGCACCTATATCATAACCGGCTCCAATATGTCAGGAAAAACCACCTTTTTACGAACGCTGGGCATCAATCTTGTGCTGATGCATGCAGGCGCCGGAGTCTGTGCCGATTCCTTTTGTGCAGGCAGCATGAACCTGTTTACCTCGATGCGTGTGCATGATAATGTAAGCGAGGGAATATCGACCTTTTATGCGGAAATTCTGCGCATTCAGCAAATGAATGAGGCAAGCAGAAAGCAGGAGCCGATGCTGGTTTTGATCGATGAGATTTTTAAGGGTACAAACAGCGCGGATCGCATTTACTGTGCAACAAGTGCCATCCGTCATCTGCATCAGCCGTGGATCATCACCCTGATCTCCACACATGATTTTGAATTGTGCGAGCTGAGCGGCGACCCGGCCATACGGGCAGTGAATTATCATTTCTCGGAATATTATGAGAAGGATCGCATCTGCTTTGATTATCGGCTGAAAGAAGGAAAATGCATAACAACGAATGCCAGAGAGCTGATGCGTCTGGCCGGATTCAAGGAGGAAGTATGAGCAAAACATTTGTACTGGCTGAAAAGCCGAGTGTAGGAAGAGAGCTGGGAAGAGTTCTCGGCTGTCCGATAAAAAAGGACGGTTATATGGAGGGAAACAAGTATGTGGTTTCCTGGGCACTGGGACATCTGGTAGAGCTGGCAGACCCGCAGGATTATGATAAACGTCTGGAAACCTGGGATATGCAGGACCTTCCGATGCTGCCGGACAAAATGCAGCTGAAGGTGATCTCACAGACCGCAAAACAATACAAGCTGGTAAAGAGCCTGCTGCACCGCGGAGATATCCGTGATATTGTAAATCGCTACGGATGCCGGAAAGAGAAGGGGAGCTGGTGGCCCGCTGGATTCTTGAAAAAGGCAGGGGTACGCAAGCCGATGAAGCGTCTGTGGATTTCGTCACAGACAGATAAGGCGATCAAGGAGGGCTTTGCGCATCTGAAGGATGCCAGAGAATATGAACCCCCTTTACCGCAGTGCGGTATGTCGGGCTGAGGCAGACTGGCTCGTCGGGTTGAACACCACCCGCGCGCTGACCTGTAAATTCAATGCACAGCTTTCTGCCGGTCGTGTGCAGACACCGACACTGGCTATGATTGTCGACAGGGAAGCGGAAATCCGCAAATTCGTACCAAAGGAATATTTCACACTGCGTGTGGATGCCGGTGCCTTTGTGCTGGATTATCGCAAGAACAACAATGCGTCCATAATGGACCGTAAGCAGGCAGAGACGCTTATGAAGCAGCTGAAGCACAAGCAGATTACGATTCAGGACGTGGAGCGCAAGCGTCACAAGGAACAACCGCCGCAGCTCTATGATCTTACCGAGCTGCAAAGGGATGCCAATCAGCGCTTCGGCTTCAGTGCCAAGGAGACGCTGAATTATATGCAGAGCTTATATGAAACACATAAGCTGCTGACCTATCCCCGTACCGATTCCCGCTATCTGAGTCAGGATATCGTTGGGACACTGAAGGAACGGCTGCAGGCGATTTGTATTGATGTGTATGAGCCATTTGCACGTGACTTGCTGAAAAACGGCTATAAGGTAAGCCGCCGCTTTTGTCGATGATGCAAAGGTATCCGATCACCACGCTATTATCCCAACCGAGGAATATGTGGAGCTGAACAGACTTTCACCAAATGAAAAGAAAATCTATGATCTGGTGGTTCGCAGGTTTCTGGCCGTACTGGGCAAACCGAGTGAATATGAGAAGACCAGAATTCATGCGGTGTGTGAGCATATGGACTTTTATGCCAGCGGAAGGATTATGATCAGTGACGGCTGGCGCGCACTCTATCAGAAAAACGAACGCTTTGATGAGGATGAAGAGCAGGATGATGATCAGAATCTGCCTTCTCTTGCGAAGGGACAGCAATATCCAATCAGGGATGTGCGCATCACCTCGCATTTTACCAAGGCACCGGCACGCTATACGGAGGCAACCCTGTTATCGGCTATGGAGCATCCATCGAAATTTATCAGCAACAGCCGTATGAAGGCTGTGTTAGAGGATGCGAATGGAATCGGTACCGTGGCAACACGTGCGGATATCATTGAAAAGCTGTTCAAAACCAACTATATTGAAAAACGCGGAAACTCCATCTATCCGCTAAGCAAGGGAATCCAGCTGGTATCGCTGGTACCGGAGGAGCTACGCTCTCCGCTGTTGACGGCGACCTGGGAGGAAAAGCTTACCGCAATCAGCAAGGGGAAGCTGAAGGATAAAAGCTTTATGAAGGAAATGCGCAGCTATGCCAGTGACCTGGTTGAAAAGGTGAAAAACAGTGAGGCAAGCTACCGCCATGACAATATGACGCAGAAGAAATGTCCTGAATGCGGCAGCAACCTGCTGGAAATCAACGGAAAGCGCGGAAAGCTTTTAGCCTGCAGCAGTCCTTCCTGCAAATACAAGCAGAATCTGTCGTTCACCAGCAATGCCCGTTGTCCGAAATGCCATAAGAAGCTGAATGTAGTCGGAGAAAAGGAAAAGCGTCTGTATACCTGTGTGTGCGGCTTTCGTGAGAAATTCGACCGCTTCAACGAGCAGCTGAAGGAAAAGCGCAATGTTGCCGGACGTGCAGAGCTGCAGGATTTCAATAAAAAGCAGGAGGCTGAAAAAAAGCAGGAAAAGAGTGCCTTTCAGCTCGCCTGGGAAGCTGCACAAAAAGCAAAGGAGTGAGACTGTGAAACAGGCAATCGTTCACATTGCGCTTGTCGTACGTGATTATGATGAAGCCATCGAATTTTATACGAACAAGCTGCATTTCACCCTTGTGGAGGATACCTATCAGCCGCAGCAGGATAAGCGCTGGGTTGTTGTATCACCGCCGGGAAGCAATGCCACAACGATTCTGCTCGCAAAGGCTTCCAAACCACGGCAGGAGGCATTTATCGGTGATCAGGCAGGTGGCCGTGTCTTCCTGTTTCTTGCGACGGATGATTTCAAGAGAGATTATAGGGATATGAAGAAAAACGGCATTCACTTTGTACGGGAACCCAAAGAGGCGGATTACGGCACTGTTGCCGTATTTGAAGACCTGTATGGAAACCTCTGGGATCTGGTACAGTTTCAAGAGGGACATCCGATGTGTAAACGTCTGTAACGTGAATCGCCAGTACTGCAGCTGCACGTATACGCGTGGCTGCATTTTCTTATTGTATGCTGTGTTTGCGGATGAAATAGGATATCGTTAAGAAAAGGAAAACGCCTGCGCAGAAAAGCTTCACGGTGATGTCTATACCGGTGTTTGTTATGCTTATGATCATAATCACTGGCTTTATTCTAACAACGGGAAAAGCAATCAGGCAGTGCAAATCAATCTGCAGAGTGCCTGAAGGCATAGTTACAGTAACGCTAGCGTTAACATAAGAAAAGAAATGGAGAATACGATGAAGGAAATACAATTTTTAAAGGGAGAACGGGTGTATCTGCGCCCATTTACAGAAGAGGATACGGATTTTTTTGATGTCTGGTACAACGATGCGCTGACAAGGGCGAAGATTGCCGCACCGTATCCGACAACGGCTGCACAGTCTTTACAATGTGTGCAGCGCAGCGGACATGACTGTATATGGCTGGCGATCGCTACCTGTGAGAAACATGAAGTAATTGGAGAAATCGGACTGCTGCGGATGTATCCTGCCTGGGGGACAAGTGATCTGACGATTATCATTCCCCATGAGGCACATCAGGGGAAAGGCTATGGCACAGAGGCAATCCGCCTGCTGATGGATTATGCCTTTGGCGATCTCGGCTTTCACAGGTTGGCCATCGGTGTTGTGGGATTCAATACAGATGCTTTGCGATTTTACAAGAAAAACGGATTTAAGAAAGAGGGAATTCAGGAAGACTGGTTATTACTACCATTATGAATATCACAATTTCATCATGATGCGGATTTTAAAGGAAGAATTTCTGCAGCTTATAAGACAAAAATAAATAAAACAGTGGCAAAATCCTGATTTCAAACAGGTCACTTTTATTGAAATACGTACGCTGTTGTCAGATAGCATAATATGTCTTTTTCAAGTATGCGTATGGATATCCATTCTCGGTTTCTCTTTAAAAAATTTTGGAAACTATTGGGATACAGAGAAAATCTGTGAGAATGGCCAGGACGGTGGAATCTTAGCGGATAAGGGCTAAATTTGCTTATTTCTTTCAGGATGATTCACTATCTCACATGTAGATATGTATAACGGAAAGTAGATCAGAAAAGTGAGCAGTAGATGCACGATTGACATAATACTGACGAAGCGGTTGCAGGAGCTACCGTAGGTTATAATATACAAATAAAAACGATGGAGAGGATAATTGGATTTTTATCTTAACCATCGCTTTTTCTATATTGTATTTTTCTTTTGGAATTCAGTTATCGCTCAAAAAATTGAAGCGATAAGATAAATGCTATGCCTATCCAAAAAGATACGGAACAGGCCAGGAACAGTTTCTTATCTTTCTTTGCAATGAAACTAAATAGTATTTCAAACACTATGATTCCCATCAGGACACTGAGCATACAGATTTCCTTCCTTTACCGAAAATAAAATTCGATTGACCAGTCCTTTGGCAGGCAGAACCGTCACAGACTGTTTTTTTGCTTGGCACCTTTCCCTCAGACAAGGTACAGGTTTGCATACTGTATGGCAATAATCGTTTTGGCATCCTCAATCGTTCCATCGTTCACCATAACGGCAGCCTTGCGGATATCCACCCACAGCGTTTCGATTTCCTCATCCTCATCCATGGCGCGGGGATGCTCCACCGGAATCAGCTTTTTTGTCCAGTACAGATAGATTTTCTCACTGCAGAAGCCGGGTGTTGAGTACATGGCGCAAAGCGTTTCCAGCCGTTCACTCGTATAGCCGCTTTCCTCCTCCAGCTCCCGTAAGCCGCACAGATACGGATCCTCTCCCTTTTCCAGCTTTCCTGCGGGAATCTCCAGCGTTTCCTTCTGAATTGCATAGCGGTACTGTTTGACCAGTAAAATTTTACCATCCCTGATAGCGAGGACACCGACACCGCCGTCATGATGAATCACATCTCTGGGATATGTTTTTCCCTTGATTTCAACCTCATCCCGGCTCATGTGAAAGATCGTTCCCTCATATACCGGTGTAGAAGATATTTTTTTCTGCATTGTATTCACCTCGTGTTCTAATTATAACCTAGAAAAGGTGCGAAAGCTAGAGCTGTTCCAGGATTCCCTGTGCAATGCTTTGAACGAGTGCATTCTGTCCTTCCTCGCTGCACATATAGGCTGCATCCGCACTGTCGGTGATGAAGCCAAGCTCCAGCAGCATGGCAGGCACAGGGTTGCTGTCAATCACATACAACGAGCTATCCTGTGTGCTTTTCAAGCCGCGATTCTGCGTGTATCCCAGCTGCATCAGCTTCTGCTCAATGGACTGCGCCATGGCTGTAATCGTATCATTTTCATAATCGATATAGGCTTCAAAGCCGCTGGCACCATCCCCGTATTCACTGGCATTGGTATGTATGGAAATATAATAATCCGCTCCTGCTTCCTCTCCAATGGCAACGCGGGTGCGAAGATCGTCCCTGTTATCATTTGACCAGCTGACCTCATCACTGGTGCGTGTATATACCACCGTATAGCCTGCCTTCTCCAGCTGCTCTCCGATTTTCTGCGTGATCGCAAGGGTAATATCCTTTTCATAAACCCCGTCATAGGAAATGCTGCCGGTATCATATCCGCCATGTCCTGCGTCCAGTACAATCACGTCACCCGTAGTGTAGGATGCTGCTTCCACCTGCAACGGGCTGCTGGTTGCTTTGTCCGTGAGCCATGCATAGCCCTGCTGCGCCGCCGCACTCAAAAATCCGATTGTTAGACACAGTATAAGAAGGCGAGCCCATCTTCGTATATTTCTCATGTAATCACTTCCTTTTTACAGCTCCATTATCAGGGAAGCGTCTGTTCGGCACTTGTTTGTTTCGTGATGTTTTTCTGAACTCGTTTTATAACTCTATAAAACATGTGCATACTAGCCATGAAGGAGTGATTATGATGGATAAGAAAACATTGCAGGATACTGCAAAGAAGCATGTGCCTGCTCAGCACAAGGGCAGAAATGCACTGATTGCATTCATCAGCGGAGGAGCTCTTGCTGTTGTGGCACAGCTGTTTATGATGCTGTGTATGGATATGTTCGATTTGGATAAGGATACCGCGGTTTCGGTTACCGTTGTTACGGTGATACTGGTCACAGCACTGCTGACCGGGTTCGGTGTCTATGATAAGGCGGCACAGAAATGCGGGGCAGGCTTGTTCATTCCCATCAGTGGCTTTGCGAATTGTTTGACTTCGTGTGCGATTGAGGGACGAACAGAGGGGCCGATTTTCGGTATTGGCAGCAATATGTTTAAACTGGCAGGCTCGGTTCTGACTTATGGAATCGCAGCGGCGTTCGTCTTCGGTACGATTCGCTACCTGCTCTTTTGGTGCCGATATGCGTACGGTTACTTTTAAGAACGTCTATGTACAGGCGCGCTCTGCTGTTGTAGGGCCATTGGAAAAGGAAGGGCCGCTGGGAAGTCTTTTCGATAAGAGCTATGAGGATGCTTATTGTGGGGAGTCCAGCTTTGAAAAGGCGGAACGTGTATTATTGGGAGATGCTGTCGATTTGACCCTGCGCAAAGCGGGGAAGGGAGTTCAGGATATCGATTTACTGGTAGGCGGTGATCTCATCAATCAGCTGACCAGCTCACATTATTTTGCCAAGGATCTGGAGGTGCCGTTTCTTGGAATGTATGGTGCCTGCTCCACCTCCTCTCTGGTCATCGGTACCGGCGCTGTCTGGGTAGAGCATGGATTGGCAAGGCAGGTTTTGGCCTTTACCAGCTCACATGTGGCAACTGCAGAGCGACAATTTCGCTTTCCTAACGAATATGGCATACAGAAGAAGGAGACGACGACCTCGACGGTAACGGGTGCCGGTGCTGCTTTATTATCGAATGAGAAAAGCAACATACGGGTAGCTGCCTTTACGCCGGGCAGAATTGTCGATTGGGATCATAAGGATGCCAATGATATGGGGCTGGCGATGGCACCGGCTGCCTATGATACGATTACTCAGCATCTGAAGGATATGCATCGCGAGCTGAAGGATTATGACATGATTGTTACCGGGGATTTGTCAAAAATCGGATTCTCCTTTCTGGTTGACCTTATGAATCAGGAGGGCTATGACATCGATAACCGCCTGCATGACTGCGGCTTGATGATCTATGATTTTGAGCATCAGGATATCTTTTGCGGTGGTAGTGGATGTGCCTGCAGTATGTGTGTGTCCATGGCAAAGCTGCTGAAAAAGCTGGAGGACGGGGAATGCTCCCGTATCATGGTTGTGGCGACGGGTGCACTGCTGTCGCCGGTGGCAGTTGCACAAAAGGGAACCATACCATGTATTGCACATGCCATCGTATATGAAAGGAGTGATGTGAAATGATGACATTTATCAGTGCGTTTGTAGTGTGCGGCGGAATCTGTCTTGCAGGGCAGCTGATTTATGACAATACGAAGCTTACAGCGGGACATATCACTTCTATATTTGTGGTGATCGGTGCAGCCCTGGATACCTTTGGATGGTATGACAAGCTGTTGGAGTTTGCCGGCATGGGGGCCTCCTTACCGATTACCAGCTTTGGACATTCTCTGATTCACGGGGCGCTTGCGAAGGCGCAAAGCGACGGTGTCATGGGGATTTTACTTGGTATGTTTGATTTGACGGCGGCCGGAATCACCAGCGCCATTCTGTTTGCCTTTCTGGCAGCGCTCGTGTTTCGTGCAAAATCCTGATGAAGGATCTGAATCAGCGGCTGGAGGAAATCCGCACGGCACTGTCGCCGTCCTTTGACATTGTCTATCGCCATGTCACCATACAAAATACACAGGCATGGCTGATTTTTCTCTCCTCCCTGTCGGATAGTGAGCTGATTGCTTCTCTGGTGGAGGGCTTTGTCATCACGGCCGGGAATGATCTGCATATCACCTTTTATCCGGGGGCAATCGATAAGCTGACCGATCGAAAAAAGGCAATCACCAATATGCTGAGCGGGCAGTGTCTGGTGCTGATGGATACCAGCGAGGTTTACTATTGCATAGAAACCCGGCATTATCCTGCCAGATCCACTGCTGAACCGAATGTCGAGAAAAGCGTACGCGGGGCACATGACGGCTTTGTGGAAAATGTTATTCTCAATGTCGGTCTGATCCGCCGCAGAATCCGTGATCCCCGTCTGGTTGTCACGATGAACAAGGAAGGCATCAAGACGCGGACAGACGTTGCCTACCTGTACATCGATGGTCTGGTGGATGTGGACGTGCTGCATGATTTTGAAACACGCATGCATACACTTCCGGAGGCGGAAATCCTCAGCGAGCGAAATCTTGTAGAGCTGCTGTATGGAAAGACATGGAATCCCTATCCGCATGTCCGCTATTGCGAGCGCCCGGACATCTGTGCAATCCACCTGCTGCAGGGATATCTGGTTGCACTGGTTGATAATTCTCCTACCGGTGTGATACTTCCGACGACGTTTTTTGAACAGACCAAGCAGATTGAGGAATATACGCAGACGACGCTGGTGGCGACCTTTACCCGTGTCCTCCGCCTGATTGGGATTGTATTTTCTCTATATCTGCTTCCGCTGTGGATTGCTCTGGTCATCGACCAGAATCCGACGCTGCTCAATATTCCGATTCAGCATGTCAATGTATATCAGTTCGGCTTTCAGGTAATTCTGGCAGATATCATTGTCGAATGGATCCGGCAGTCCCTGATCCATACACCGACCATCCTTTCCAGCATCATGAGCTTTGTGGCTGTGTTTCTGCTGGGGGATATGGCAATTGAGCTGGGAGCCTATACAAAAGAGGTTCTCATCATGGTTGCTCTGGTCAATATCGGCAATCTGTTAACACCAAGCTATGAGCTGTCGCTTGCCAATAAGGTATTTCGTATCTTTATCGGCTTTCTGGCACTCGTATTTGGCGTCAGCGGCTTCTGTGTGGGCGTCCTGCTGCACATCGTGATACTGCTATCGACCAAGACGATTAAATTTCCATACCTGTATCCGCTCATCCCATTTTCCTACAAGGAATGTCAGCGAATCCTGTTCGGTGCTCCCATCAAGGTCAAACGGGACACTACCTCCAAATCAACCAAGAGATAGACAGATGAAACGGTTCTTACTCGATTATGGAGAATTTAACATTGTATTTATCAATAAAAATTTGAATTCTTCTTTTTGTAAACACTCTAAAGTAAGAAAGAACCGATGAAACAATCTGTTCTTTATCCTTATGTTTTATTGATATAAACAAGCCCATTTCAGGTATTCGATTGTCAACAAAATCAAAAGATGAAGTTTGTGGGTGACGGTAGAACTGATGAATAAACATATGAAATAATAGAGAAAAGGAGTAAGCGATTCATCATTGTGAACAGCATTACTCCTTTTTAAACTTTTTGATAACGTAAAGCAATTGATTGTCATTCCTTTTGGATATTGAAAAAGCAGATACATAATGGCTTGTAATAAGCGCCCCTTACGGTAAAACTCTTTCTGTATGTTAGCTTACAGCATGGAATATATCGTTGAAATAATGAAGTAAGTCAGCATACCAAGAAAAAATATGATGATATAGATATATTTCGTTTTCATGATCTCTCCTTTCTGCGGAATTTAAAGAGTTAACCTGAATAGGCACAAACATATTGTGTTCCACTAGGTGTTCTTGTACACTGCTGCCCATCTTTTGTTATATAGCTGTATACATAAGTGGATTTATTTGTATTAAAATAAACCTTAGACGCATTGCGGTTTCCAAAATTTTTTAATGCTGTCAATCCTTGAGCGCATAATTCACCAGCCAGAATAACCCGTTGTATAAATCGTAGAATTCC
>ENA-OQCB01000337-OQCB01000337.1-human-gut-metagenome-genome-assembly--contig:-NODE-337-length-22241-cov-12.360496_pt1 | contig 22241 bp, 24 predicted proteins | sample MGYA00242493_ERZ504568 | MGnify/ENA primary metagenome ERZ504568 (study PRJEB26092, sample SAMD00036229) | human gut metagenome | host: Homo sapiens | study: EMG produced TPA metagenomics assembly of...
CACGGCAGCGGCGTGTCTCACCGCTTGCCAGCTCAATCTCACCTAATTCATCAAAATGTACATTTTCAACACCGCGCACCAACATCAGAGGGCCGGCAACTTCCTGTATGGTTCTATACTCTTTCGGCATTAGAAGTCCTCCTTCCCAAATACATTGGCAATGTCAGCAGCAAGTTCGTCCATTGTTGCCTTATATTCTTTGTCCAGTTTGTCTTCTGTCACATATTTGAAACGTCCGATCTTTTCGCGGACATCCATCTTGATCAGCCCCTGGATATTAGCACCCTTGTCAAGCGCTTCCTTGGACTGCTCATAAAATGCGATAACCAGTTTCATCAGCAGATACTGTTTCTGCAGAGAACTGTAGGTATCTACTTCATGGAAGGAGTTCTGATGCAGGAAGTCCTCACGGATGGAGCGCGCAGCCTCCATTTTCAGACGGTCGCCTGCAGAGAGCGCATCCATACCTACCATCTTAACGATTTCTTCCAGTTCAGCCTCATCCTGCAGAAGGCTCATCATCTTCTGACGGTCTTCCATCCAGTCAGGAGCAACCTTCTCATTGAACCAGTCAGCCATATTGTCCAGATACAGAGAGTAACTGGTCAGCCAGTTGATCGCCGGGAAATGACGCTTGTAAGCAAGTGCGGAATCCAGACCCCAGAATACCTTAACGATACGCAGGTTGCCTGGGATACCGGCTCGGAAATATCACCACCCGGAGGAGATACAGCACCGATAACGGAAAGCGCGCCTTCTCTGTGGTCACTGCCGAGAGAAACCACGTGTCCGGCTCTCTCATAGAACTGTGCCAGACGGGAACCCAGGTATGCAGGGTAACCCTCCTCACCGGGCATCTCTTCCAGACGTCCTGACATCTCACGAAGAGCCTCGGCCCAGCGTGATGTGGAGTCTGCCATCAGGGCTACGGAGTAACCCATATCACGGAAATATTCCGCGATGGTGATACCTGTATAGATAGAAGCCTCACGTGCCGCAACAGGCATATCGGAGGTATTGGCGATCAGAACGGTACGTTCCATCAGAGACTGTCCTGTCTTCGGGTCCTTCAGTTCCGGGAACTCGTTCAGAACGTCTGTCATCTCATTTCCACGCTCGCCGCATCCGATGTAAACCACGATGTCAGCCTCAGCCCATTTTGCAAGCTGATGCTGGATCACTGTCTTGCCGCTTCCGAAAGGTCCCGGAACGGCTGCAACACCGCCTTTGGCGATGGGGAAGAAAGTATCAACAACTCGCTGTCCTGTTACCAGAGGCATCTCCGGCGGCAGCTTTTCAGATACGGACGGCCTTTACGAACCGGCCATGTCTGCATCATACCAACTTCTTTGTCACCATCCGCAGTCTCGATAACGGCAACGATTTCTTCCACCGTAAATTCACCGGCTTTTATTTCTTTTACTTTACCGTTTATCCCGTAAGGAACCATGATCTTGTGATTAACAACGATGGTCTCCTGTACCGTACCGATAATATCACCGTTTTGTACCTCGTCCCCCACTTTAACAGTAGGAACAAAGTTCCATTTCTTATCTCTCTTAAGGGAAGGAACCTCAACACCACGCTTTAAGTTGGTGCCGGACACTTTCATAATCTCATCCAGCGGTCGCTGGATACCATCGTAAATTACTTGTGATCAGACCTGGTCCAAGTTCTACGGAAAGAGGCGCATTCATGGACTCAACCGGCTCGCCCGGTCCAAGACCTGATGTCTCCTCGTATACCTGAACACTGGCTTCATCACCGTGCATCTCGATGATCTCACCAATCAGACGCTGGTTACTGACACGGACAACGTCGAACATATTCGAGTCTCTCATGCCTTCCGCGATAACCAGCGGTCCTGCAACTTTTTTAATCGTACCTTTGCTCATCGGAACGAATCACCTGCTTTCTAAATTAGTTCGTATCTGCGGTATTTTACCGCTCAAATTCCGGGTGCTGCGGCGTGCTGCCGCATACCGGACCTTTTAATTATTGCTGAAAAGAATATCCGAGCCAACAGCCTTCTCCACGGATAATTTCACTCCCTGCACACCTTCACCCGTGTTTCCGAAAATCACCGGGGATCAGGATAATGGCGGGAAGCAGTTGTTCCTGAAATTTATCAATTCGTCTTTTGCATCTCTGCTGCCAGCGCTTCTGTGATATAGATGATCCCATATTTCGCTGGCTGCCAGATGCTCCAGTTTTTCTTCAGCTTCTTTTCGGGATGTTACCGGGAATATATCCAGACCCAGTGTAGCAAACCCGTAAATACTGTCGTAATCGCCCACAACTGCAATCTTATACATACATCTCCCTTACCCTTTCCCGGATAGAATCATCCGAAAGCCCGCTGCGTTTGCCGGACAAAATGATTCGTACCGTTTTGATCTCGTTCTCCCTGGCAAGCACATAGGCAACCAGAGGTCCCACTGAAAATGACTGATATTTCTGAGGCTGCATGGTCTGCATCATGCGGTTGTCACACCAGCGTTCAAACGCGGACATGGACTCTGCAATGGCCTTACCGCCCTCCGCATAAGCAGTTCCCGACAAATACTCCACAATGGCATCAATGCCGCTCACTGCCGCCTTGGAAAGCTGTGCCACACTAAGTGACTCACATTCCGCCATCGCGCGCTTCATAAAATCCAGATTTTTGCGGTTTTCTGTGAACGCACAGCGATTTTAATATCAGCTATGGCAACGGTAGACTCCGCATAATCCTTGATAATGCTGTCCTTTGCTTCCTTGCCTGCTGCATAGATCGCCTCAAGGGCTGCCTTGTCCACAATGACGTCGCAGAGCTGTCCGTCCCTTGTGTGAAGCAGTGTCTCATAAGCCTCTTTTGCAGCGCCAGCCATATATTTGGGAAGTCTGGAAAAATCCTTGCTCCGCACGATCTCCAGCATTTCATCCGGGGAGATGGCAGTGTCATCATAGTAGATGTTCATTGACTTGCCGTTCTCCTCCGTGCACACATCCTTGATGGCTGCCTTCAGATTGTGGAACATATTGGGATAGGAAAGTACATCAAAGACGGACATATCAACACCCAGATCCCTGATATTCTCCCAGATTTTCTCCTGCTCCCTGGTCAATATTGCCTCTGCATTCACCGGCGTATCCGCGCCGCCCCAACCCTTTTCCTGTATAAGCTGCAGGCACTGCTCCTCTGTCTGGCAGGCCATGAGCTGGTCAAGAGTGGCAGAAGTGAATAACGCCGTCTCAAGCGCACGGATTCGCGCAACCGCATAGGTATATTTTGTATCAATCAAGATAATTCCTCCTTCTTGCGGTTATCGCTTACAAAAATAATAATGCATGAACTTTGTCGGAAAGTTCACCTCTCTTGGAATCAAACATGGCCTTAAAGGTACAGTTTTCTTCGATTCCACCATATATCAGGACAAAGCCTCCGCGGATATTTCTGTGTTCTTTGGAAAGAACCAGTTTTCCGCCCTTTTTCTCAGCTATGTCCGAAATTTCTTTTTCAAAACCCTGCGGCATTCTCTTCAAATCTTCAGGTGAGAAACAGATTTCCCCTTCCTGAGCCAGAACGAATTTGTCCAGCATTTTGCGGAGCATGTTGAAATATGTCTCGTCGTCTGCTGTAAGCAGTGTATCGTAAGCTTTCTCCAGTACATCAGAGATCACTTCCTGCTTTGCCTCCAGAAGTGCTTTTCTCTTCTGCAGGTCGCAGGAGGAAAGGGCACGTTCCTTGATATTCTCAACATCAGCATCCGCTTTTTTGGGAGATACGTCCGCATTCTGCTTCCGCTTTGTCTCTCATCTCCTGCTTAACTGCTTCTGCGCTCTTCTGCGCACGGTCGATGATATCATTCGCGGAGCTTTTTGCTTCATCCAGAATCTGGCTTTTCATTTTTTCTAATCCAGTCATTCTTTAGCTCTCCTTTACTATTTCTATTCTGTCCTGTAATTTCTGTCCCATGCCGGGACTTCTCTCCATATTTTAATTAGAAGGAAAGGTTCGTTACAGAAAGAATGGAAATCAGCAGAGCAAGAATTGCGTATGTCTCAACCATGGCCGGGAAAAGCATAGCTTTACCGAACTGTTCCGGTTTCTTGGCAACGATGCCGATAGCTGCTGCAGATGTCATTCCCTGATATTTACCGGAGATCAGACCAACGATACCGATCGGCAGACAAGCTGCTAATACCAGTAAGCCCTGCTGCGGTGTTAAATCCAGCATACCTCCGCCTAACAGACCGATCTTGGAAAGTGTGATGAAACCAACCAGCAGACCGTAGATACCCTGTGTACCTGGGAGAAGCTGCATGATAAGAACCTTAGCGAATTTGCTGGGATCTTCTGTAACAACACCTGCTGCTGCCTGACCGGCAATACCTACACCAATAGATGAACCTGCACCTGCTAATAATACTGCTAATGCTGCACCAAGTAATGCGTAAACAATTCCTAACTGACTCATAAATAAGTTTCCTCCTTAACATCTACATATTTCGTAGTTAATTTAAATGGGTTGAAAGGTCTTCCTCCACCCTCATAAAACTTGCCGAAAAACTCGACAAACTGTAAACGGTTTGTATGCACGTATGCGCCCAAAAGATTGATAGCCAGATTCAGTGAATGGCCCACAATAAAAATCACTATAAAACCGACAGCGGCAATGATACCGTCGCCCAGCATACTTGCCATCTGGTTTACCACAGATGCGATAACACCTGTTGCCAGACCAAGAGCAAGCAGACGGGAGTAAGACAGCACATCACTCAGCCATCCTGTTACATTGTAAATATCATACGCGCCCAGTGCCAGACGAAGAGCGATATTCTTGTTCGCACGCCCTGACATAAGAAGCAGTCCTACCGCGCCTGCGATCGCCATGACCTTTCCGATCTGCGAAACTGCCGGTGGGAAAGTTCCTTCCGGAAGCTGGGAGATGGATGCAAAGATACTGCTTGGAAGCAGCATCATAACCAAACCGATCAGAAATACATACCAGATAATAACATCACAGAAGAAATCCATGTACTGTTTATCTTTCAGAAGCATGTATCCTTTCAGTGCCAGTCCCATGAACAGATGGATCACACCAAACAGCATCGCGTACATAAGAAGACGCATTGGGTCATTCAGCGGAACGAACCAGGCTGCCTTGATCAGTCCGCCGTCCGGTACATCCAACATGGAAGAAGGTTCGCGCGACCACGTCCACGGCATCTCCGAAGTATCCTCCGAAAAGGTACACCCCACACTAAAGTGGAAAGACCGCAGTACATGAACATTTTCAGCGCCTTATGCATGCCCTGGCTCATGCGCGGGTACTTTCTCAGTACAATAAAACATGCCATGGAATATAATCAGTCCGTATGCCGCATCAGACAGCATCAGACCGAAGAAAAATACATAGAAAAACGACATGATCGTCGTTGGGTCAACCTCGCCTTTTTTCGGCAGACCGTAGGATTCCAAAACGCCCTCCACAGACTGTGAAAACGCGTTATTGCTCAGAAGCACCGGGGCTTCCTCATCCTCCTGTATCTCCTCCACATCAAAGACCAGATCATAGCCCTCTTCCATTGCCTTTTTCACTGCAGGAACCGCTTTTTTAGGTATATACCCACTTACAAAAAAGGTCCTGGAGGACTGTGGAATTTGTCCCAGGAGTTCGTATTTCTCTGCTCTTGTACGGAAATAGTCAGAAATCAAACGCAGGTCTGCGCGCTTGTCCCCATATTCAGTAATATGCTTCTGACATCCCTCAATTTCTTTTTGGAGCGCACTGATCTCTGCCTCCAAGTGTTCTTTTTCGACCGCCGGTATTTCACTGACGATCTGAGATGGCCTAGCAAAACCGCCCTGCCGCAGCGCATCCTCCACCTGCTGTGCGTTCTTCTTCAGACACAGCACAACAATATAAGTGGAATCTCTGTCCGCAGAAAGGACTGTCACATCCACGCCTTCAGCCTCGGGAGCGTACTCCGCGATCAGGCTGTAAACCGCTTCCAGTGTCATTTCGCCTGAAATAGCACCGATGAGTGCGCTGGTTGAACCGGTACCCTCAAAATTCATGGGCACATCCAGGCTCATCCATGGAGCCAGTGCTTCGATCTGGTTCTCCATTTTCTGGATATTTGCACGGCACTCCGCGATTTCTTTCTGCCAGCCGGTTATTCTGGAAGCAATGTCCATCATTTCTTCCTTCTGAACCGCTACCTGGTTGTAAGTTTCTTTTTCAATCAGTTTTTTCCTTCCAGACTGGACAGCAGGGATTTTTTCTCCGGTGCATATTCCTGCAGGATATCCAGTGCTAAATCCGCCAAGTTCGCTTTTTTCTCAAAAGTGTTTCTGGCCCCCTGGGTATCCATCTTTTCAAAGCCTGACTCATCGTCTAATACCTGGGTCATTTCCATGACGCCCATGGTCTGCAGCTTTTCCAGGATGGCCTTCCGGTCCCTTTTCAGCGCGCAGATACTGACTCGCTGCATCTGCATTACTGCCATACTCTCATCCCTCCTTTAACTCGTTTTCTTTTTCTTCCTCTCAGATTAATTCCGGAAATAATCAAATCAACCGCTTCTTTTTCCCGGCTTTTTGCCGCGCTCTTCAGCTTTTCGATTTCTTTTCCAGCCGCCAAAAGGGCCTCGTCCGTCTGCTGTTTTCCAAATGTTTCAGCAGAGTCTCTTAATTTTTTCGCCTTCTGCTGCGCTTCGGAAATCATATCGGAATACAATTTTTCGGAAGCCAGTTTTGCCTCCTCAGAAATCTTTTCACTCTGGCGCTTTGCATCCGCAACGATGTTTGCTGCCTCCTGCTCCGCATCCCGGATTTCTTTGATTGTTCCTTCTATCACAGTATCACCACCTTCACATAGTTTAAATATTACTATGAATTATGCAATTTGTCAATTTGTTCACAATATTTTTAACCGAATTACACGAAAAAAAGGTTGCCTTATTTTGGTAATCCCGACAAAAAAAGAGAGATTGTATAGAATTTACACAATCTCCCCGAATGTCTTTGTTTAATTTGACTTTATCTTACTCGTATAAGTAGTTCTTCAGCTTCTCATCATCCAGGCTGGCAGCATCGATCCACTGATATCCCGGATTGAAATTATCATGCTCACAGCTATGGACGAAGAAGAAGCACAGGTTAAAGCATTTGAATTACAGGCTGACGACTATATTACAAAACCATTTTCTTTAAAACTGGTTTTAATGAGAATAGAAGCTGTACTTCGACGCACTAAAGAAAAAGTAGAAAATCACAACATTTTTATTTCTCATGGTATCAAGCTGGATACAAATAGACATACCGTTGAAGTAAATGGGAAAGAAATAAATCTTACACAGTTGGAATTTGATATATTGGAAGTATTTATGAAACATAGAAATCAAGTGTTGACCAGAGATAACCTCATCAATCAAGTATGGGGATATGATTTTACAGGAGATGAAAAGGCTGTCAATATCCACGTCATGAATCTTCGACGCAAGCTGGATATTGACTGTATTCAAACGGTACGAGGGGTGGGATATAAATTTGAAAGTGAAGATTAAAGATAGTCTTAACATAAAAGTTTTTTTATGGATTTTTAGTGCTTTGGTTTTATGCTGTCTGATTATTTATGGAAGCATACTGTTTTTTCTGCCTAGAAGTTACGAAATGATTTTATCTACACATATCGAATCAGAAATCGGAAACCTTTCTGAAACTCTTGTAAATACTAAATTTGAGGACGCAGAAAACGTCATTGAAGATTTTTGTAAAAAGAATCAAATGATTGTTTCTTTTGAAGAAAACGGAAGAATTTATCAATATGGCGATACGAATAAAGTGAAAACAAGCACAGATAAAATATCATCATTATCACAGGAAATGATGTTTGCTGATAGACCTCAATCGTACCTTTTTACGATTGTTTCTCTTACTTCTTCCAATCAAGAATTGATAAGTGCCTTATTGAAATTATTGCCGTTTCTTCTTGCTCTTATTTTTTCAGTTTCTCTTTTGGTTGCGTGGATATGCAGTCGTATTATTGTTAGACCTATTACAGAAATCAGCGAAATTTCCCGACGAATGGCAAATTTGGATATGACATGGGAATGTAGAATCAACCGCACTGATGAAATTGGTGTTTTGGCGAACAGTCTTAACTCCATGTCACACAATTTATCAAATACAATGATGGAATTAGAAACAGCAAACCAACATTTAAAACAGGACATGGAGCATATAGATGAATTGAATAAACAACGTCAGTATTTCTTTGCAACTGCTTCCCATGAATTGAAAACTCCTATCACTATTATCAAAGGGCAAGTGGAAAGTATGATTATGGGGATTGGAAGATACAAAGATACACATGAGGTACTTCCAGAAACATTAAAAGAAATAGAGAACATGGAACAGTTAGTAAAGGAGATACTTTCTATATCCAAACTGGAAATGAATGCAATCAATCATATGGAGTTTATCTCTCTTACAGATATTCTTAAACGTGTATGTGAACATCTTGCTCCACTTGCGACAGAAAAAAATATCCACGTTAATAATAATATTTCAGCAGATATTATACTTATGGGGAATGAACCACTTTTGGAAAAGGCAGTCCACAATATTATCAATAATGCAATAAGACATTCTCCCAACAGAGCTGAAATGAAAATAGACTTATCTCCTCAATCTCTTTGTGTTATAAACAGTGGTGTTAATATTCCAAAGGAAGATTTGGACAAGCTGTTTACGCCTTTCTATCGTGTGGAAAAATCACATAACAGATTGACTGGTGGAAGTGGACTTGGGCTATATCTTGTAAAAATTATTTTGGAACAGCATAATTTATCTTTTAAGATTGAAAATATAAATGACAGCGTTTGTTTTGAAATCACATTAAATTCGCAAAATCTAAATCAAAACTAAATCAAATCTAAATCGAATTTAAACCGTTCTTTCTTATACTGTAAAAGTAAAGAAAGGACGGTGTTTGTTTATTATGAACTTAGAAAAGCGGGCTTTTCTATATCTGACCCGCAAAAAAGGAAAAAATCTATTGCTTGCTATTGTATTTCTATTGATTTCATTCTCTTTACTGGCTGGAAGTTCAGTATATCTAGGAATACAGCAAATTTCTAAAGATTTACGTTCCAATATTGGTGCATCTTTCTCTATTAGACCGTATGAACAATTTGACATGGATAATGGACAGGTTTCCAGCAAAGGAACTCCTACGATTGATGAACAGTCTATTCAGCGTGTTATTTCAGCAGTTGGGAAAGAACTGAAATGTTATAATACGGAACATTCGGGCTATGTAAAAGGAGAAAAACTTACATTCTTGGCAGGAGCAGGACACAATGAAGAAAGCAATATGGGAACTGTAAAAGCGGTTCGAGATTCCAGTTTATGTCAAAATTTTTTAGATGAGGAATACGAACTGAGCGTAGGCGAGCATATCAAACCAGAAGATAAGGATAAAATACTTATTAGTGAAGCTCTTGCAAAGCAGAATCATCTTTCTGTCGGAGATAAGATTACCCTTACCCATGCAAAATTAGGTTCAGATAAAGGTGTTTATACAGACCTAATAAAAGAAAAAAGTGCTTATGAAACGGTGGAGATAAAAGGCATTTATCAAATAAAAAACAATTCCGATAATGCCTTAAATCCAACAGCAAAAAAGGTAGAAAATCTTCTTTTCTCAGATAGTCAACTGCTTATAAATCTGAAAGAGCAGACACAAGGTATCTATGAGGGAGAAATTTCTTTTTTCATTGCTGACCCACTACACCTTGATAAAATGGTAACAGAAATTAAAGATATTGCTTCGATTGACTGGAAAAATCATATCATCAATACGAACGACTTCAAGTATTCCAAAATTGCAGAACAGCTACAAAGTATGCAAAAAGTCGTTATAGCATTGACTATAATTACTTCGATATTAGGACTTGTGGTACTCATGCTGATACTGACATTGAGGATTCGTGAAAGAATACAGGAAGCTGGTATTCTTCTTGCGATAGGAAAAACAAAACAGCAGATTATCGGGCAATTTCTATTGGAAGCAATGATTTTACTGTCGCTTGGATTTTTGCTTTCAACTATTATCTTTCTTCCACTTGCGGATACATTTAATTCATTCCTATTTGATTCGATAACACAGGCAACTGTTCATAAAAATTACTTGCAACCAGATTTTCTGCACTTTGCTATATTGTTTGTTTTAGAAAGTCTAGGCACTTTTGTGACGGTTCTTGTATGCAGTGGAGCCATCTTGTCATTGAAGCCAAAAGAGATTTTAACAAAAATGAGCTAGGAGGATATTACAATGAATTTTTTCAAACGAGCTATAAAATATAGTGCCAGACAGAAGTTACGAAGTCTATTGCTATTTTTGACATTTACTCTGCTATCTACAACTATTTTAATTGCACTTTCCAGCGAAAAAGCAGTCCAGCAAGGAACAAAGCAGATAAAGGAAACAGTAGGTGCTTCCGTTCGTATGGAAATTGATATGAATAATCAAAATAATTTTGGTCCAGCCGAGGATTTGGGAAATGGTGCTTCTGGCTATACCTATAATGGTGATAGAATTACAGAAAAAATAATTAACTCTATTGCAGAACTTCCAAATGTCGTAAGTTATAATGCTAAAATAGAAGATGCGTATTGGGGACTTCCTGAAAATTTTGAACCAATCCCAGGCATGGTCAATGCACCAGGGTTGTCAATTCCTTATACTGCAATATTGGATTCTTCATTAGATGTAAAATTTCTAAATGGTTCATACAAACTAGAAGAAGGACGGCATATTAACCCCAATGATTCCTGTACTGCTTTAATTTCTAAAGAACTGGCAGATAGAAATAATCTATCTGTAGGAGATAAAATTACTTTTCAAGAGTTTGAAACGGGAAAAACTGAATGTACCTTTACCATTGTAGGAATTTATAGCGGTACAGAGGGAACAACAAAGCAGGCTATCACACCAGATGGTATTCCTGCGAACTGTGGCTATATTGATATGGAAGGAATTAAAAAGTTTTATAGCAGAGGAAATGAAAAATTAGAAGGATATGACAATCTTGATATTTATACACATTCTCCAGAGGAAGCCAAAGAACTTATGGAAACCATCAAGGATCTTCCAGAAGTGAAAGGAAAAACCTTTACTTTTGATGTTAATACAGAGGATTTTGATATGGTATCTACTCCACTTTCCTCTTTTGGAAGTATGGTTGATACAGCGGTATTGACAATAACAGTCATCGGTATGCTTATTATTGTATTGTTCCTTGTTTTATGGACAAGAAGTCGTAATAAGGAAATTGCTATTTTACTTGCAGTTGGTCGAAGTAAAGTGGAGATTATCGCACAGTTCCTAGTAGAAAATATATTGATTGGAATATTATCCATCTTTGCGTCAACGGCATTATCTTTTGGACTTGCCAATCAGATTGGTTCATTCATTATCAGTAAAGCGGGAGAAAATATCTCTAATCTGAATATTCAGATTGCTACATCAGATATGATTAAAGTATTTGGAATTGGTTTCATATTGATATGTCTTGCGGTCATAATTGCTTCTTATACAATCATTCGTTTACGACCAAAAGATATTTTAACAAAAATGGAATAGGAGGAATTTTATTATGAGCATACTATCATTTATAGACTTATCTTATAGTTACAATCAAAAGAAAACGGTGTTTAAGGGTCTGAACGCGGAATTAGAACTTGGAAAGATTTATGCAATCCTTGGTTCATCTGGCTGTGGAAAAACAACACTTCTCTCATTGCTTGGCGGATTGGACAGTCCAACAAAAGGAAAAATATTTTTTAATGGAGAAGATATTACTGAAAAAGGACTTGCTTATCACAGACGTAATCATGTATCTTTTATCTTTCAGTCTTATAATTTAATTGATTATCTGACACCGAAAGAAAATGTAGAATTGACAAGTAAGTTGCCCCCAATTCCAATTTTAGAAAAAATGGGGCTGACAAAAGAAGAAGCAAAAAGAAATGTGCTACAACTTTCTGGCGGACAGCAACAGCGTGTAGCGATTGCTCGTGCATTGGCAACAGAAGCACCTGTCATTCTTGCTGATGAGCCGACAGGAAATCTTGACGAAGATACAGCAATGGCAATTATGGATATATTGGAAGAAAACGTACATCAGATGAACAAATGTGCTGTAATTGTTACTCATTCAAATGAGATTGCAAAAAGAGCTGATGTCATATTTCGTCTAAAACGTGGAGAGTTAAAAATTGACAAGTAAAGGAGCGATTAGCATGGGAAAATTATACTAATTGAAATTTCAGACAATGAAGAAAAAATAGTTCAGCAGGCTATTGAATGGATTGCTGAGCAGTTATCTACTTCTGCCATTTCAGAAAATAAATCAAAGGAACTGCAATTCAGCTTATTTAAGAGAACTGTTATAGACAAAAATGGTATTGCTGTTTCCTTGACTTCAAAAGAATTTGATTTATTATACTTCCTTTATTTACATAAAGGACAGGTATTTACCAAAGAACAGCTTTACGAGAATGTATGGGGATTTGAAGATATGCCAAAAGATACTAGTAATCTTCCCTCGTTCATTCGTAAATTGCGAAAAAAGATAGAACCCGACCCAGACAATCCGATATACATTATCACTGTCTGGGGCGTAGGTTATAAATTCAACGAAGAAAAACCGTAACTGTTTTCATTGTGTGATCTGACAGCTACGGTTTTTTATTTATTTAACAAATCTAAATCAAATCTAAATAATTGTATGATAAAATGAACATTGAATAATAACTATTAGGTGGTGCTTATATGATTGATAATATATTGATAATCGAAGATGAAAAAGCCATTCAGTCTGTTCTATATGAATTACTGACAGAAGCTGGATATAGAGTTACTTTAGCAAATGACGGCTTGGAGGGTCTTTCACAATTTGAAAAACAGTATTTCTCACTGATACTGCTGGATATTATGATGCCGAAAATCGACGGGTATGCGGTATGTGAGATAATACGCAAAAATTCAGATATTCCAATTATCATGCTCACAGCTATGGACGAAGAAGAAGCACAGGTTAAAGCATTTGAATTACAGGCTGACGACTATATTACAAAACCATTTTCTTTAAAACTGGTTTTAATGAGAATAGAAGCTGTACTTCGACGCACTAAAGAAAAAGTAGAAAATCACAACATTTTTATTTCTCATGGTATCAAGCTGGATACAAATAGACATACCGTTGAAGTAAATGGGAAAGAAATAAATCTTACACAGTTGGAATTTGATATATTGGAAGTATTTATGAAACATAGAAATCAAGTGTTGACCAGAGATAACCTCATCAATCAAGTATGGGGATATGATTTTACAGGAGATGAAAAGGCTGTCAATATCCACGTCATGAATCTTCGACGCAAGCTGGATATTGACTGTATTCAAACGGTACGAGGGGTGGGATATAAATTTGAAAGTGAAGATTAAAGATAGTCTTAACATAAAAGTTTTTTTATGGATTTTTAGTGCTTTGGTTTTATGCTGTCTGATTATTTATGGAAGCATACTGTTTTTTCTGCCTAGAAGTTACGAAATGATTTTATCTACACATATCGAATCAGAAATCGGAAACCTTTCTGAAACTCTTGTAAATACTAAATTTGAGGACGCAGAAAACGTCATTGAAGATTTTTGTAAAAAGAATCAAATGATTGTTTCTTTTGAAGAAAACGGAAGAATTTATCAATATGGCGATACGAATAAAGTGAAAACAAGCACAGATAAAATATCATCATTATCACAGGAAATGATGTTTGCTGATAGACCTCAATCGTACCTTTTTACGATTGTTTCTCTTACTTCTTCCAATCAAGAATTGATAAGTGCCTTATTGAAATTATTGCCGTTTCTTCTTGCTCTTATTTTTTCAGTTTCTCTTTTGGTTGCGTGGATATGCAGTCGTATTATTGTTAGACCTATTACAGAAATCAGCGAAATTTCCCGACGAATGGCAAATTTGGATATGACATGGGAATGTAGAATCAACCGCACTGATGAAATTGGTGTTTTGGCGAACAGTCTTAACTCCATGTCACACAATTTATCAAATACAATGATGGAATTAGAAACAGCAAACCAACATTTAAAACAGGACATGGAGCATATAGATGAATTGAATAAACAACGTCAGTATTTCTTTGCAACTGCTTCCCATGAATTGAAAACTCCTATCACTATTATCAAAGGGCAAGTGGAAAGTATGATTATGGGGATTGGAAGATACAAAGATACACATGAGGTACTTCCAGAAACATTAAAAGAAATAGAGAACATGGAACAGTTAGTAAAGGAGATACTTTCTATATCCAAACTGGAAATGAATGCAATCAATCATATGGAGTTTATCTCTCTTACAGATATTCTTAAACGTGTATGTGAACATCTTGCTCCACTTGCGACAGAAAAAAATATCCACGTTAATAATAATATTTCAGCAGATATTATACTTATGGGGAATGAACCACTTTTGGAAAAGGCAGTCCACAATATTATCAATAATGCAATAAGACATTCTCCCAACAGAGCTGAAATGAAAATAGACTTATCTCCTCAATCTCTTTGTGTTATAAACAGTGGTGTTAATATTCCAAAGGAAGATTTGGACAAGCTGTTTACGCCTTTCTATCGTGTGGAAAAATCACATAACAGATTGACTGGTGGAAGTGGACTTGGGCTATATCTTGTAAAAATTATTTTGGAACAGCATAATTTATCTTTTAAGATTGAAAATATAAATGACAGCGTTTGTTTTGAAATCACATTAAATTCGCAAAATCTAAATCAAAACTAAATCAAATCTAAATCGAATTTAAACCGTTCTTTCTTATACTGTAAAAGTAAAGAAAGGACGGTGTTTGTTTATTATGAACTTAGAAAAGCGGGCTTTTCTATATCTGACCCGCAAAAAAGGAAAAAATCTATTGCTTGCTATTGTATTTCTATTGATTTCATTCTCTTTACTGGCTGGAAGTTCAGTATATCTAGGAATACAGCAAATTTCTAAAGATTTACGTTCCAATATTGGTGCATCTTTCTCTATTAGACCGTATGAACAATTTGACATGGATAATGGACAGGTTTCCAGCAAAGGAACTCCTACGATTGATGAACAGTCTATTCAGCGTGTTATTTCAGCAGTTGGGAAAGAACTGAAATGTTATAATACGGAACATTCGGGCTATGTAAAAGGAGAAAAACTTACATTCTTGGCAGGAGCAGGACACAATGAAGAAAGCAATATGGGAACTGTAAAAGCGGTTCGAGATTCCAGTTTATGTCAAAATTTTTTAGATGAGGAATACGAACTGAGCGTAGGCGAGCATATCAAACCAGAAGATAAGGATAAAATACTTATTAGTGAAGCTCTTGCAAAGCAGAATCATCTTTCTGTCGGAGATAAGATTACCCTTACCCATGCAAAATTAGGTTCAGATAAAGGTGTTTATACAGACCTAATAAAAGAAAAAAGTGCTTATGAAACGGTGGAGATAAAAGGCATTTATCAAATAAAAAACAATTCCGATAATGCCTTAAATCCAACAGCAAAAAAGGTAGAAAATCTTCTTTTCTCAGATAGTCAACTGCTTATAAATCTGAAAGAGCAGACACAAGGTATCTATGAGGGAGAAATTTCTTTTTTCATTGCTGACCCACTACACCTTGATAAAATGGTAACAGAAATTAAAGATATTGCTTCGATTGACTGGAAAAATCATATCATCAATACGAACGACTTCAAGTATTCCAAAATTGCAGAACAGCTACAAAGTATGCAAAAAGTCGTTATAGCATTGACTATAATTACTTCGATATTAGGACTTGTGGTACTCATGCTGATACTGACATTGAGGATTCGTGAAAGAATACAGGAAGCTGGTATTCTTCTTGCGATAGGAAAAACAAAACAGCAGATTATCGGGCAATTTCTATTGGAAGCAATGATTTTACTGTCGCTTGGATTTTTGCTTTCAACTATTATCTTTCTTCCACTTGCGGATACATTTAATTCATTCCTATTTGATTCGATAACACAGGCAACTGTTCATAAAAATTACTTGCAACCAGATTTTCTGCACTTTGCTATATTGTTTGTTTTAGAAAGTCTAGGCACTTTTGTGACGGTTCTTGTATGCAGTGGAGCCATCTTGTCATTGAAGCCAAAAGAGATTTTAACAAAAATGAGCTAGGAGGATATTACAATGAATTTTTTCAAACGAGCTATAAAATATAGTGCCAGACAGAAGTTACGAAGTCTATTGCTATTTTTGACATTTACTCTGCTATCTACAACTATTTTAATTGCACTTTCCAGCGAAAAAGCAGTCCAGCAAGGAACAAAGCAGATAAAGGAAACAGTAGGTGCTTCCGTTCGTATGGAAATTGATATGAATAATCAAAATAATTTTGGTCCAGCCGAGGATTTGGGAAATGGTGCTTCTGGCTATACCTATAATGGTGATAGAATTACAGAAAAAATAATTAACTCTATTGCAGAACTTCCAAATGTCGTAAGTTATAATGCTAAAATAGAAGATGCGTATTGGGGACTTCCTGAAAATTTTGAACCAATCCCAGGCATGGTCAATGCACCAGGGTTGTCAATTCCTTATACTGCAATATTGGATTCTTCATTAGATGTAAAATTTCTAAATGGTTCATACAAACTAGAAGAAGGACGGCATATTAACCCCAATGATTCCTGTACTGCTTTAATTTCTAAAGAACTGGCAGATAGAAATAATCTATCTGTAGGAGATAAAATTACTTTTCAAGAGTTTGAAACGGGAAAAACTGAATGTACCTTTACCATTGTAGGAATTTATAGCGGTACAGAGGGAACAACAAAGCAGGCTATCACACCAGATGGTATTCCTGCGAACTGTGGCTATATTGATATGGAAGGAATTAAAAAGTTTTATAGCAGAGGAAATGAAAAATTAGAAGGATATGACAATCTTGATATTTATACACATTCTCCAGAGGAAGCCAAAGAACTTATGGAAACCATCAAGGATCTTCCAGAAGTGAAAGGAAAAACCTTTACTTTTGATGTTAATACAGAGGATTTTGATATGGTATCTACTCCACTTTCCTCTTTTGGAAGTATGGTTGATACAGCGGTATTGACAATAACAGTCATCGGTATGCTTATTATTGTATTGTTCCTTGTTTTATGGACAAGAAGTCGTAATAAGGAAATTGCTATTTTACTTGCAGTTGGTCGAAGTAAAGTGGAGATTATCGCACAGTTCCTAGTAGAAAATATATTGATTGGAATATTATCCATCTTTGCGTCAACGGCATTATCTTTTGGACTTGCCAATCAGATTGGTTCATTCATTATCAGTAAAGCGGGAGAAAATATCTCTAATCTGAATATTCAGATTGCTACATCAGATATGATTAAAGTATTTGGAATTGGTTTCATATTGATATGTCTTGCGGTCATAATTGCTTCTTATACAATCATTCGTTTACGACCAAAAGATATTTTAACAAAAATGGAATAGGAGGAATTTTATTATGAGCATACTATCATTTATAGACTTATCTTATAGTTACAATCAAAAGAAAACGGTGTTTAAGGGTCTGAACGCGGAATTAGAACTTGGAAAGATTTATGCAATCCTTGGTTCATCTGGCTGTGGAAAAACAACACTTCTCTCATTGCTTGGCGGATTGGACAGTCCAACAAAAGGAAAAATATTTTTTAATGGAGAAGATATTACTGAAAAAGGACTTGCTTATCACAGACGTAATCATGTATCTTTTATCTTTCAGTCTTATAATTTAATTGATTATCTGACACCGAAAGAAAATGTAGAATTGACAAGTAAGTTGCCCCCAATTCCAATTTTAGAAAAAATGGGGCTGACAAAAGAAGAAGCAAAAAGAAATGTGCTACAACTTTCTGGCGGACAGCAACAGCGTGTAGCGATTGCTCGTGCATTGGCAACAGAAGCACCTGTCATTCTTGCTGATGAGCCGACAGGAAATCTTGACGAAGATACAGCAATGGCAATTATGGATATATTGGAAGAAAACGTACATCAGATGAACAAATGTGCTGTAATTGTTACTCATTCAAATGAGATTGCAAAAAGAGCTGATGTCATATTTCGTCTAAAACGTGGAGAGTTAAAAATTGACAAGTAAAGGAGCGATTAGCATGGGAAAATTATACTAATTGAAATTTCAGACAATGAAGAAAAAATAGTTCAGCAGGCTATTGAATGGATTGCTGAGCAGTTATCTACTTCTGCCATTTCAGAAAATAAATCAAAGGAACTGCAATTCAGCTTATTTAAGAGAACTGTTATAGACAAAAATGGTATTGCTGTTTCCTTGACTTCAAAAGAATTTGATTTATTATACTTCCTTTATTTACATAAAGGACAGGTATTTACCAAAGAACAGCTTTACGAGAATGTATGGGGATTTGAAGATATGCCAAAAGATACTAGTAATCTTCCCTCGTTCATTCGTAAATTGCGAAAAAAGATAGAACCCGACCCAGACAATCCGATATACATTATCACTGTCTGGGGTGTGGGCTATAAATTCAGTGAAGAAAAACCGTAACTGTTTTCACACTTGTGTGATCTGACAGGTACGGTTTTTATCTGTTATCTTCTATCTTATCTTCAAATAATTTAACTGTCCGTAAAGACTGCTTTGTTGCTTTCAATACTTCAACCAGTACACGGATTTCATACTCATTGCAATCCTCAAACAATTCTTTTGCTTCTTTTTCAAATACGGCTTTTGAAATCAAGACCGTATCGCATAATAAATCATTTACAGAAACAGTTAATGTGTTTGCAATCGCTACTAGGGTTGTTAGACTGACCGAAGCATTTCCAGTTTCAATATTGCTGACGTGTTGCGGAGTGATACCGATTTTGTCAGCAATGGCTTCTTGGGTAAGATTTTTCTTGATACGAGCGATTTTTATTCTTTTCCCGATTGCCTTATAATCAAGCTCCATAGCTGGCACACTCCTTTCATAAAACTATTCTTATACATTGTAACCTTTGTAGAAATGCTTTATAATAGACTAATAAAGGCAACTATTGTATAAGTTATAGTTTTATTCATTTTATTTATGTTGTATGATAGTTTACAAGAAAAGAGGTGGTGTAATACATGGTAAGATATACCAAACGGGACAGCAGAAAAATCCTAAAGCAAGTGGCACGACTAAGAGGTATTTCTGTTTCCGAGGTTCGAGAGGAACTGGAAATTGCTATTGAAGAAGCCAGAAACAATCCAGACCCAGACGCACAGGCAGAATTTCACAGACTTTTCGGAAACAAGACACCTACCCCAGAAGAATTTTTATGTATCGCTACAAACAATTTTAGACCGTAGAAATGGAGAACTGGCTATGAGGAAATCAGAAGAAGAACAGAACATCTTCCTATCTATCTGTTCTGCTTATGACAGAGCTGTGCTGACGGGAAAAGAAGAAATGAAGAAAGAGGATTTTGAACGTATCACACATATCACTATGGCACTGGGCTTCATACCCTATACACAGCTTATTTGTAGTCTGCACATGGATTTAGCTGTGGAACTTGAAGAACATGAGGAACGGGAAAGAGAAATCTATTTAGAATATCCAGAATATTATGATGATGAAGAAATCTATGAGAAATATGACAAATGGATTGAGGATTTTTGCTCCCAGATACCAGAGGACAGGCAGGAATACTATCGTACACTTATCAAAGAGAATAAGCAGGAATATTAAGCCGTTGAATTTCAATGGCTTTTTTCAATTCTTGCCGAAAAGTGATAATTTAGACAGAATTTGGACAGTTTTGGTTGATAAGATAGTTATATAGGGAAAGTATAAACTCTGCCACAAAAGGAGCAAAATCATAATGGAAACACAAGACATAATCTATAAAAAGTTTATCTAGTCAAACTGCCTTAACAACCATACATACCGTATTTTCAGCTCGTACAGAACCGTTATTTTGTGCGGGCTTTTTCATGCTCAAAAAAATTTTAAATTTTTTCAAAAATTGGTTAGCAAATCACACCTCTCAATCGAGTGTTGGTGCGGAAAGAGGGATAGAACAATCTTTCACAGCAGACAGGGAGGAGGTGTAATGATGAAGCCGACCACATTTGAAAATGCAATCCGCTTGCAGTTTGATACTCTGGTAAAAAGAGTTATTGACACGACCGTCAAAGATTACGACAGGCACATGAAGTTTCTCTCAGACCATGAAAAATCATTCTGTGAGCTTCCAGAAATCAAGGTAAATTCCTTTGCTATACAAGATGACTATGAAATGGACGTAACCGTATTTGATGTATATGGCATGGAAGCCCGTGTATCTGGAGATGAGCTATGCAAGGCATTGAAAAGACTTCCAGAAAAGAAACGCAATAATCTTCTGATGTTCTATTTTCTTGATATGAGCGATACGGAAATAGCAGAACTTCAAAAGATTTCAAGAGCTGGTGCATTTAAGAACAGGCAGAACGCCTTGAATAAAATGCGTGAACTTTTGCAAAAGAGCGAAACGGAGGAATGAGGAAATGGAAAAATCAGTAAAGAAATGTCCACCCTATCATCTGATTGCTTCTGCCGTTGACAGCAACGAAAAGGCTATTGAAAAGCTGTTACAGTTTTATGACCCGTATATTTCAAAAGCCAGTATGCGTCCCTTGTTTGACAGTTATGGAAATGTTTACTTTGCCATTGACATGGAATTAAAGGGACTTATTCGTGAAGCGATTATGCTGATGATACCAAATTTTGAAGTGGAAATAAAATAAACACATCAAGGACATGATTTGACATTTTCCCTCTTTCCTGTCCTAGTATTGAAATTTGTCAATCTATGAAAACCTATCAAAAGCTGATAGGTTTCACAGGCTGACAAGCCTACTGCTCTTTGAAAACTGAATAAAGCAGACAGATACGTTTGCAATACAGCGAGCCACGGAAACTGTACGCCATGACCTTTCCAACAGGAAGCGAGCGATCCACGCAGTGATCCGAGAGCGACCTTTGGAAAAGCCGTTCCGCCACGACCTGTATTGCAGGATAATGATACGTCCGCATGGTGCGGTTCTGCCCACAGGAATGGGAATGGTTGAGATACCAATGGAGCTTTCCGAAGCCGTCTGCCTGCTTGTAAAAAAATGACACACAGTAAAGGGGGTGCATAATATGAACAATACTGATGTGCCTATCTGGGAAAAATATACGCTGACAATAGAGGAAGCGTCAAAATACTTCCGCATTGGCGAAAAGAAATTACGTAAATTAGCCGAAGAAAATCTTGACGCTGGCTGGGTTATCGTGAACGGTAATCGTATTCAGATTAAGCGAAAACAATTTGAAAAAATCATAGATACATTGGACGAAATCTAATGTCATTGAGCTGTAGATATGGTATAATAAGGTATAGCGTATCACGGCTCATTCCATGACGGAAAGGAGCTTTACACTATGTCTAATGTGAAACGGAAAGACAGTAAAAATCGCAATTTGCGTAATGGAGAGAGCCAGCGAAAAGACGGAAGATACGTTTATAAATATACCGATATATACGGAAAGCCACAGTTTATCTATTCTTGGAAACTTGTACCGACAGACAAGACACCTGCTGGAAAGCGTGATGATATATCGTTGAGGGAAAAAGAAGCACAGATAAAAAAAGACCTTAATGACGGTATCGACACAGTCGGCGGTAAAATGACAGTCTGCCAGCTCTTTGACAAGAAGAACAGCCAAAGAAAGAACATCAAGAGGGCTACTGAAAAAGGACGACAGTATCTTATGAACGCTCTGAAAAATGACCCGTTGGGTATGAGGGCGATTGATACTGTTAAGCAGTCGGACGCTAAAGAATGGGCTATCAGAATGAGTGAAAAAGGATATGCCTATAAAACGATTGATAACTATAAGCGTTCCTTGAAAGCGTCATTTTACATGGCGATACAAGACGACTGTATTAGAAAAAACCCGTTTGAGTTTAAGCTAAGTGATGTTCTGGAAGATGATACGGAGCAGAAAGTTATCCTTACATCAGAGCAGGAAGAACGCCTGCTTGCCTTTATGGAAACGGACAAGATTTACAGTAAGTATTATGATGAGGTTGTGCTTCTGCTGGAAACGGGACTTCGTATTTCTGAATTTTGCGGACT
>ENA-OQCB01000338-OQCB01000338.1-human-gut-metagenome-genome-assembly--contig:-NODE-338-length-22167-cov-2.836797_pt1 | contig 22167 bp, 31 predicted proteins | sample MGYA00242493_ERZ504568 | MGnify/ENA primary metagenome ERZ504568 (study PRJEB26092, sample SAMD00036229) | human gut metagenome | host: Homo sapiens | study: EMG produced TPA metagenomics assembly of...
ATGATCATATCTGCAAACGCTTCAATCGTTATAAGTTCCATCAGAAAGCCTCCTGTTTCAAATCCGTATTGATAAAATGAAGAAAGTCATGAATTTCCATATTATTCAGAGCGATATGTTCAGGAAGATGACGTACTCTGCGGAACTCATCATGCTTTTGGTCAATCCACAGCATATATTGCGTTACATTCCAGGAATCGCCTATGGATAGTCCGTGGTGTTTAAAATAGGACAAAAGGGTAAGGATTCTTTGGGAGTTCCTTGATGACAGGATACTCCGCATTTCCCGGCAAATCTGGGATAGGAAGCGGCAGCTTTGTAATCTGCCATTGGTGCCATTCTCCGTAAATAACTGCAGTAGCTCCATTGGCGGAAATCCAGGTACACTCTTTTTCAGATGACGTCTGGTGGACTCCATCCAATACTGCATGATATTGCTGATTCATTTTTTCATAGATCTCATCGTAGGAAAAGGACAGGACGGGATCGAGAAGGTCTCCGTTGTATCCGGTTAATATGTAGATATTCATAAGCACAGTATTCCTTTCTATTCTTTATAGGGATTTTGGAATTCATAAATGGAAATTCCGTTATCCTGCAGTAATTCTGTTAGGCCTGAGAAAGACTCAGCCAAATATCCGGCAGATTCAAAACGCTTCAGTATAGAAGCACGGGAAATAAATGTTTCGTCACTTTCTATGAAAGCGGATAAAGGTTTTCCGATAGGAGTGATACAATCTGTGTCATCTATGCGAACAATATACTGGTCATAGAAGTAACGTTTTTCGCTATCAGTATTGTGGTAAATTTCACAACTTGGCTCAATTCCGCGCATAACAAAAGAAACGCCGTAGGTATTGGCAATACGCTGGTAGGCCTCATATAGCGGCGACCAACAGGTTTCCAGTGCCAGAAAGATAGAGCGCCATCATAATCATATCGCAGTACCGAACCGCGAATGGGGGAGCTTCTCAGAAGAAATTTTTTATACTGAAATAAATTTCCTATCCAGCAGTTATCCGGGTTCTGGGAAGGAAGAATGATAGAAGCCTTTAAATCGTTCCAAAGAAACTGTAATCGTTCTGGATATTGATCGGAATAAAAATAAACATCATCACAGCAGATATTTGCCATTATTATTCTGCCTCCTTCATAGTATCTTCATATCCAGGTACAGACAGATTATAATCAGAAGTGTGCAAAGCACTATCTTGGGACAGTGCTGTATATACCTGTTCTCTTTGCTCTGAGGAGAGGTAATTTCGATCTAATTCTACAATTTCAATCTGTACTTCTGGATCTGAAACGTAAGCGGCAGATGTGATGCCGTCTTCAAAAACAATCACTACCTTTGGCTTGTCAGTAGTAAGTGCGTCCTTTTTGACATCCCGTTCTATAAAATCTTCTATGCGGTCTATGACAAAATCCATTGTGTCATTATAAGCGACATTACAATCTTCATTTTTACAGTAGATTTCATAGGCTTTACAGAGCAGTCCTTTTTCATCCGGTAAAGTAGCATAGGGAAGATTGCATTTCCCTATTCCGTCTTTGAGTCGGTCTGAACAACGATTGACAAAATCGCATTCAAAGCAATGCTGCCGGTAGATGTCATGCGCTTTTTTGATGTATTCATAGCAAAAATCAAATGTTTGTTCTTCTGGTGAACGGTTTGCTGTGTTATTTTCCATAGTTTTCATCCTTTCTTTTGGGTAAGTGTCTGTCTGGGAAGGATATGTTTTCCCTCCTTTCTTGCGGTTAAACATAAAAAAAGAGAATGAAATCGAAGTTCATTCTCTCAATTGCTGCAAATATCTGCAAAAGAAAAACAGAGGAAACTGCAAATGGCAGAAATATCCCTCTGTTTATTCAAACTTAAACTACATGTGATAATCCTTCCGGACAGACACAAAATTTTAGATACATATTTATTTTAATACTATATAATGTGGAAGTCAAATGAAATGTACTATATATAGTATCATGACGGTTGAGAATGAACAATATTGTATAAAAACAGGGAAAGTATTACAAGCAAAGAAAGAATAATGGAAAAAGGGTGAGACTTTGATGTATATGAGAAATATAAAAAGAGCCGTCCATATTCGGGCGGCTCAGTGCTATTTCAGGAAAAGATTCTATATCTCAAAAACATAAGAATCTAATAGCTTCTTTTTAAAAGTGTAAGTACAAAGAACTCTGGCTTCACTTCGTCCTGGATATGTTGTGAAATCAACATGAACATAGGATGTAGAATGGAGATTTTTCTTCCGACCAGAATCTGTAATCTGAAATTCTAAAATTTTCTCAGGACGGATTTCCGGTTCCCCATCCTCCCCAGTATAGATATAGAATTCGGTAATTCGGACAATATCCTCTAATTTATTGCGGAGTTCTGCCATTTCGGGAAAAGATTCATAGTCTGCGTGTTTTAAGGTAAATTCAATAATTGAGGAATCTTTGGTGTCTATACAGCCTTCAGAAAGTGTAAAATCCATGCCGTATATTTTTCTGTCTTCGGTTTCAAATTCGTATCCGCCGGGAGAAATATAATGCAGGTCTTTCTGAATTGGACGGTCCATTTTTAAACGTAAGTAAGCTTCCATGAAAATCCTCCTGTTATTCTTTGTAGGTTTGCCTGCCATGTTTGTCAGTGACAATCGCAGGCCAGCGCATATGATAACCTTTGGTCTCACAGGCTTCTGCTATGGCTTCAGTTACATCTCCAATAACCTCCATATTCCATGGAAATTCATCAGGAGTCTTTTCCAAAAGTGTTAGTAAAGCCTGATAAACAGTATTATCAATGAGGTCAAGGCGTTCTATTTGCTGGTCAGTAAAAGTTAATTTATTTTCCATAGTCTATCCTTTCTTGAGCTGAATCGACAGAAAGCTGTTTATCGTAAGGCCTTCTGGGAATATAAATCAGTAGTTTATATGATAAATCAATTTTCCGGTCAACCCATTGGTCATTTTCATAAACCTGTCTCGTAATGGTATTGTATATGATAGGTTCTTTTTCGATATTATCTAAGTCCGCAACAAGACAGGTCTCCATATTGATATAAGGCCAGAGAGCAAGCTCTACTTCCTCACGCAGTTTTAATGCAATTCGATGTAATTTTTCGACATCGTAGTTATGCGATAGACAGTTGCGCATTTCATCAAGCAACGGTGATGTGTCAATGGTATGCTGTGCCACAGCAAGCTGTTCGTCAAAAGAAATATGAGGGTTAAACAACAGGCGATGTCCGATGACATAGCTTGTGAATAGTCGTGCAGTTTCATTGATTTGAGTAATGAGTTTGTGGTACGCATCATGATAGCGTGTTTTCAGCAGTTCTTTAGGAACATTGTCTCGATTTTTTTTTAGGATGGAGAGCAATCTTTGAAGATTGCTCCCAAGCTCATAAATAGAATCAGGCATATTTCACCTCGTTTTGATTCACATGGGCAGTATTACTAAGGCGATAGACCGTGTTCTGAGTCTCAAAAACAAGGCAGTCAAAGGAAGCCTCAAGTATGGTCTGCACAGTAGAAGTCAGGAACGTATTGTTTGCACACACAATCCATACGCGTTCTCCAGTTCTGAGAGGGAAAGCCGGATATCCAGTTAAAGTAATCCAACGTTTTTTCGGCTTTGGCATAACGGTTATTTTTTCATTCTTCATAAGGTGTCTCCTTTTTTGTAGATTCCATCAGTTTTTTACATTCTTTCGGATAACGGTCAAGAGCTTCATTGCAAGACAGCCCCTTTATAGCGTAGCGCCGATAAATGGGGCAGCTTGGCAGGCAGAAATAATGATGCTTGGCTGGACAAAATTGCTCCCGGTATTTATAAAGCTTTTTAGGAATATGAAGCTTCCATATCTGGCAGCTCAATTTCCAGAGAAAATCAGAAGTCATGGCAGCCTCCTTTAAGTGACCTGATAACAGAGAGAGAAATATCCTCGGTCTGTCCGTCTGTATTCTGCGGTATGTTCATAAATGGTAGCCCGGATCCTCTCCCGATAATGGGGATTCTTCCGGGATTTTGGGTGATTTTGTAAGCGGCTGTATAAGTCATGTAAAGCGGCAGAGCCACCCATGTCCTCCAGTGTCATGCGTATTAGATGATGCCAGGTCAATGATTCTAAATCTACTTCAGAAACAGAAAATTGCTGGGTTGTCTGCCATGTGAAAGGAACAGTAAGAGAATCTTCCTTATGGTAAACAAGCATATATTCTGTGACGATTGGAATAAAAGGTTTACGATAGGTCCGGCAATCGGAAACACAGTTAAAACTGTCCTTTTACCAGAAAGGATTCAAATTGTCCCATCCGCATAATGTCATGCTGTATGCTATGGAAGGCTCCCTTCATACGGATATCACCGACCAGAATGGCAAGCCGTCCATCTTTACGCAGGGCAAAGAAAAACTTCCGTATACAGTAATTGAGCTTTTCTAAAAATTCCTCGTAATTCTCGCATCGGGATAAATCATCCGGATGCGGCGTTCCCCATAGATTACCGCTGTATTGGATAATGGAGTGGTAAGGCGGGTGAAAGAAAATTAAATCCGCAGAATCATCTACCTCATTTTTTAAGGCATTCCAGTTACCGCGTCCGTATGGCGGAGCAGGGTTTAAATCGTATAAAAGAGAACGTATATGAAAGCGTTCAGCAACCGACTGGGAAGTGCCAGAGCCACTCATCGGATCCAGCAGCGTGAAACTGCTGGTGTCTTTTCCATAGTATTTTTTACAGTCTAAGGTATACTTTAGAATGGCGGAGATGACTTCAGGAGAACAGTTGCCTCTCCAGCGATTACTTCCGCCCTCCCCGCGTTCGGGGAATGCCATAAAAGAAGTCAATTCCTTACCAACACGTTGCCGCAGGTCCTCGGTACCAAGCATAGCCGCAATCGTTTTCCAGTCAGAACCAAATTCTTTCCGAAGTAGTTCTGCCGCTTTTTCCATTGGGTTCATGCAGCATCACCTCGATGTGGTACATAAGATGTCGTTGTCAGACGGCTGCGGAACCGGGATAAGCGGCTTTGCACACCGGCAACCGTAATCCTGCATTTTTTGGCAATCTCGGCGTGGGTGTATCCATTGGCTTTTAAAAAGACAACCTCTTTTTCCTTTGGAGTAAGATAGGAAAGTAATTCCAATGTGATTTCCCGGTCGTGCATCTGATCTGCTAAAGCATCCATACGATTAGGAAGAAACCGATTTAGTTCTTCAATAGGGGAATCTTCCTGGTAGGTAACCGTCAGAGCTTTTCTTTTCGGACGATTTGTATAGATGAGATTTTGCAGATAAGCCCAGTACATTTTCTTCCAAGCAATCGTAGAAAATTGATAACACTGCAGTTCTGGATCCCTTAGATATTCCTGAATGGCTGCAAGATATCCAAAGATGATAATGTCATAGTATTCATCTTCTTTCAGTTTGTAGTGTGACAGAAAATGATATACGAGGTCATGGTGCTTCTCTGCATAAAGGCGTTCCGAAGCAGTTAAGGGTTCTATTTTTTTCATGAAACAATCCTCCTTCAATAAAAGTTATTCTAATTGTGTTAATGAGCGAAGCTACCAGCTTCGCACAAATCCGTTCCTGGCCGGTAATCGGCATTTTTCCATTCCTCAGTAAAATCAGGGCAGTGGTTTCTATGGATAAGAGCGGGGAAGTCAGGGGAAAAACGTATCTGCAAAGAAAATGCCGGAATCGATTATTGGCAATTCCTCTGTAATCAATATTTCCCGACAGAGGTTTACCTTATCAGCCAGAGTATGGCTGATAGGGGTTCCTTCCCGCAAAAAAATACCCTTAGAGAATAGAACTTCTCTGCAGTTGCAGACAACGATGCTGCATCCGGTTGTGGAATAGAGGAGATGAAGATATTTTTTTATCCGTTGGTCCCCAACAGAATTATTTTTGTATTTGCTTAGGTAATTCCGTTTCCGCAGGGTGGATTTCTAGCATATCCCGTCGGAAATCCCCATAGTACGGCGGATTTCCACAGGAAGGATAATGCGTCCCTGTGCATCTACGGAGCGTATCATTGCTGGTTTCATAGAGCCTCCTTTCAAAAAAGAAGGAAGCAGAGTGCTTCCTTCCAATGACTTTTTATGCGGCAAGATAACCGCCGTTATTTTGTGTTTGTATCTGCCGTTGCTGCTGTACGCTTTGGAGAAGCTGTTTTCCGTTCCTGATGAGAGTCGGTGCAACAGTTGCTTCCCACATGTGAATGTACCGGACGACACGGTTCATCAATTTAAACATATCCAAGTCGGATACATTGATAGAGGCTTTGACGCGGGACTGGAAACTATCTTTTTTGCATATAAGTGCCTCCAGTGGAATTTTGTACGGCAATGCCTCTGCCATTTTCAATTTCGATACGCCACGGAATACGCAAAGGATTTCCTTTGTAATCTTTCATGGCGCGCGTAATCCTTAATTTTGTTACTTGAGAATAGCCTTCCTGGTCACGATTCCCGAAAATTTTATCCTGCCGGAATTCAAAGACCTGAATACCGGCTGTCAGGCGGGAAAGGATAAATTCCGCCTCATCCGGAGAAATATTGGCTTTGGTTGTGATAGTCTGATTTGGACCTGTCCCGTTGGAATAATCCAGGACATACAAACCGATTAAAGACCGGACTTTTCGGTTATTTTCAAGATATTCGCCATTTGCGTGAATTTGTGCGTAATTGGTAGCAGGAGCGAAACGCAGCTTGTCATAAAAGGCTACGAGCTTTCGGTCTGTTTTCAGTACGCTGATCTGTGTAGACACATAGGGGTCATTCAAATTTCATACCTTCTTTCTATTATTGGATAAATTGTGAGATTAATTTTGGAAGGAGCTTCGGCAGTTTGTTTAAGTCTGAGATATCCAGAAAGCCGTCCTGATAGATACGCTTAATACGTTCTTTATCAGTACCAATAGCAGCGGCAAAAAGAATCACGCCTTTTTTCTGATACTCTTTCTTGATTGTGCGAAGGTCTGCTTCCGCAGCAGTTCCTTCATATCCTTTTCCGTTTGGCTGTCCATCAGAAATCAAAATTAAGATTTTGATAGGCTCCGAACGCCGACAGAGATGTTCTGCTACAAACCGCAATGCAGCGCCGTCCCGGTTACAACTCCTCGGACACATATCCATCAGCCGATAGCTGTCCTGATTATCAAGGGAATCAAATTCTGCATAAGAATACAGATCCACGCAATAACGTTCCGTGTGACCGTAAATGGTAATAGGGATATTAAGACTGCGACAGAAATCATAAAGAATGATTGCTGTTTGCTGAGCCATTGTAATTCTGGAGGCAGAAGACATAGAACCACTTTCGTCGATTAAAAGAGCAATCGCCATTTCTGAAGGAATATTTGGAAGACGGGTACGGGAAAAATATTCTCCGTCTCCGAGAACTAAAAGACGCGGTTCTAAACGGCGGCCATAAACAAGATGTGAGAGCTTTTCTCCATTTTGCTTTCGGTCTAAGATGTCCTTTATACTTTGCTGAAGCCGTTTGGAAATCTGGAGAAGAGGCGCTTTGATGGTATTATAAGCAGCAATAAGCGATGCGTCCACCTGTGACATTCGATGTATGGTAACAGGAATTCCCTTATGGATGTTGCCATAATATAATGCATCCGATTGTTGCTGCAATTCTTCCGACAGTTCCTCCTCATAAGAAAGATTTACCAAATCAGTAGCAAGTTTCGTCATGACTGAGCGGATATCTTTCTCAGCTTCCGTATAGCCAGAGCCGGCATAGGAAAAGTCTTTGGTAATTCCCGGATTTGTACCGCCGGATAAAGAGTTTGTTTTGACCAAGGAAAGTCGGCCGGTTTCCTTCTGCAGTACTTTCTGGGCTGTCGCCTGTCCTTTTTGTAAAGCACGGGGATTTACTTTTCCCTTTACTTTTACCTTGGGTTTTCCTTTTCCATTCGGAAGCGGGCTTCCTCCGGCAATCTGCCCGTTTAAAAGGCTTCCGGTTTCTTCTGCAAATTGCTGTCCATTTCCCTGTGTCTGCGCCTGTTTCGCTTCCTCTGTTAAAGGCTTTAAGTATTTCCAGAGTACTACGAGGACTTCGTTGACAGCCTGAAAGCGTTCCTTTGGATCTGTTTCATACATTGCATCTGTTATCAATGGCAGGCATTCATCTAAAATATCCAGATATTCGCCTGTGTACCCAGTAACATTATTGATATCTCCGGTTTTGCAGTAGTGTATGATTAAATTAACGATAATTGCAAAACCCTCATAGTGACGGTCAATCTGCGTCTGTATGGAAGGTATTTGTTCGGCAAAGCGTTGGTTATTTAAAGAAATACCATCCTGGAAACTTCCAGGGAATTTTTGGCACATTCTGGTCTCGATATACACGTCCTCCAGTACGTTAAAAAGACTGGCGGCACACTTTGCTAAGGTCAGGCAAACCGCTTTTTCCTTCATAGCATCGGTAATTTCCTGCAAATTTTGTTGGTAAATCAAGGAAGCCGGAGAAGGCTCACAAGGGTAAAACTGTCCGCTTTGCAAAGTGGTAAGATAGAGCTGAAGCGCTGTGAAGTCTGTAAACAGCAGATGGCCGCATTCGTGTCCGGTCAAACCAGTCAGGCTTAAAGACTTCAATAACCGTGTGGGAAAACTTGCCGTAATAGGATTGGCGGCGTTTTCACAGATGAATTGGTTATCAGTATATGCAACCTCTGCATATTCCGCTTCATCCCAAATGATATGGACACGGACACCCGTGCGGTAGCGGCGCGTTGCCGCCTCTGCCAGATGGCTTTGATAATCTTCATAAGCGCTGGAGGTAAATAGTTCCTGGTCGCTTAGTTCATCGCGTTTTTTTAGAATCTGCCGTTTTAATTTTTTTAAGTCTGCGTGCAAATTCATCATCCTTTCTGTATTTTTGTAGTCAGCAGCCGTTCCATAGAAATGCCGAAATAGGAAGCTGTCTGATATACGGCATAGGCACTGGGAGCAGCCCGGTTAGCTTCATACATGCTAATGGAGTACTCTGATAAGTGAAGAAGGCGTGCAAGGCCTTTTTGGGAAAGCCTATGCCTGTCCGCTTTACGCAGGCAGGCGAGGTTTTCTGAAAAATTTTGCCGCATTTCATATTCTGAACAGTGTTTCATAGGCAGTTCCCTAAGCTGCAAGCACAGTATCCAGGCAGCTTGCTTTGATTTCTTCCCGGCAAGAGGCATCAGAAGATGCACAGGAAAGAACCGTATATTTAGCTGCTTCAGATATGCTATTGCATATCATATAGGACTGTACCCATGCAATCAGTTCCCGGACACCACAGCAGCCATCCGTAATAGAGGCATCGTGGCAATATTCATGGATAGAATGCACAATTTCAGCCATAGACCGAACTGCAGAAGTATCCTTGCAGCCGGTAATGCCCTGAACACGCTGAACCAAGGTATCAATATCAGGCGCATCTAAATCAATCACAAGATTCATACGCGAGATAATGGACTGGTTCATACCGCGGCAGCCGGCGTAGTCCACATTGGTAGTAATTACAATGACGGTATCTGGATGCCGAAGAACAGTTTCTCCAGTAGGCAATGTAATGGATTTACACTGATCCAGCAGACCGTTAAGACCCACCAGTACGGCAGGATTCGCAATGCAGCTAGGCTCCTGAATTTCTAAAAGATAGCCGTTTCGGATAGCGTCTACAAGAGGGGTATCGACATACTCAAATTCTCTTGTCGGAGAAGCGTTCTCAGAGTTGTTCATCGTATCCTGTTTTACCGTTTCCAGCAGAGCTTTATAGACAGTAAATTCGTCGATGCTTTCTTCATATTGTCCGGTCAGCATATAATAGGCGCTGGCAGGGTCCATTTGGATATCCGTTAAGGATGGATATTCTTTTTCTTCTATTTGAGAAGCATTTTTCGTCGAGGGAAGAATCTGGCCAATGAGGTCAAATACTTCTGTATTTGCAGAGCATGTAATAAAACGGTAGGGAAGGTGCATTGCAGCGGCAATCGCCCGCGCGCCTTCTGTTTTACCTGTTCCGGCAGGTCCGCGCATCATAAAGTTACGCATGGCATGTGCAGTACCCGTAGTTTGTTTTGCATGTTCGCAGATCATCTGGATTTCCGGCGGAACAACATACCACGATGGGAGTTCCGGTACAGTTAATTCTTCCTCTGGAGTTAACCGGCGGTTTTCGTCCAGTTGGTATTTCCCTACAAAAGAAGAAAGGGAGATGGTTGAAACTGCCTTTTTTGTACAATTATCATTTTTCATGATTTCGAAACTGCCGAAAAGGATATTGGTAGGAAGGTAAGTTCCTTTTTTTACATCAAGGGACCGAATCGGTGTGATTACACCTCCGGCATTGACTTTTACAGGAAGCCCTTCCGGCCCTCCGCTGGACATATTCTGAACTCTCCGGTAAACATTGTCAGATAAGAGTGCAGCGGCTTTGCTTGTTTCGTTATCATCTGGAAAACCTGCGGCAGCCTGGGCCTTATAATCCTGATATGCCTGGTTAAATTCCGGATCTCCCAGTAATGTTGGGATAAGTGCAAAGAAGACTGCAGTTCCGGAATTACCGTTTTCGTTATATTTGTAGGAAACCGGTTTATCGGTGGGAATGATGGGGTCAGAGTAGATACCAGCTTTTAGTGTGCCGGTATTCCGATTATAAACGACCACATGCAATTCCCCGCTTACACTGGGATATTCAGCAATCGTCAGGGTGTTTCCCTGGCTTCCGATAGCACCCGTATGTGTTTGACTAGCAGCCGGTGTTCCGTTTTCAAGATTCATATAAGTATGAATCGCCCTCATGACTAGTGGATGAACGGTCGCCTTGAGAACCGGACCATTGGAATATTGTGAACTCACATCGGTACGGGCCAGAAGCGGTTTGCTGTAAGAGTCAAAGGGAGCAATGTGCTTCCGGTTCCATGTCCAGGGATCAAATAAACTATTCATTTCTTATATCACTCCTTTTTATTTATTCCATGACAGAATCAGAGCCGTATCGGTAATCTGTGCCTGAAGTTCATTTTCTTGAAAGATAGCAGCCAGTTCTGTCCAGTGTTTTTTGTCTGGAAAGTTCTGGAAGCGTTCCTTGACAACAGGTGTATCTTTATCTGTAATAAAGATTTCTCCACTTTCATTAATGGATAAATGCTGATATCCTCTGGCATTTAAGTCAGTAATAATCTGATTTAGGACCGAAGCTCCGATTAATTCATACCAGGAAGCACAATCAACAGGAGGTTTCTCCGAATTTGGATTTTCTTTATCTGAGTGGGATAATTCCTGTATTTTCATGAGCCGAAGATGAATGCTGCCATAGGTATCTAAGCTGACTTCAGCATGGGTGTATTCAGCAGCGTCACTTAGGCGGATCCGCATGGATTTTCCTGAAAGAATTCTTTGGACATTTGGCTGTTTATCCCAGTTCCATAGGGCCTTTGGATAAGCGGAACGTAATTTGTCTGTAATCCGATGGCTGAACTGGCATAAAAGAGCCTCCTGCAGCGGATCTTGTTCAGAATCAGGTATTTCTTTCTTTTTCCGGGAAAACGTATGTTTCCACTGGATTTTAGGAAAGCGAATCTGTGGTATGACAAGCAACAGCAGAAGTCCGACTAGGCCAAATGCAATCAGACCGAGAAAAATCCGCCTGTCCATATCATGAAAAAATATAGCAATTACAAATAAAACACCGGTAAAAACCTTAAAAAATGTAGAAGCTTTTTTATTCATAGTCGTTGTCTCCTTTCATAAACAGAAAGAGGAACTACTTGAATCTGCGAAGTAATTCCTCTTTATACAGTATAGGTAATTAGTTTTTAAGCTGAGAAGGGTAATTCTTCCTGCGGAACATTGTGAAATCCTCCGTAGGAATCCTGCTGATAATTCCCCGCAGGTGGCTGCGTAGAATAATTGTTGCCGTTATTTGGATTAGCTGGTGCAGGAGACGGAGTATTCTGCTGTCCGCCTGGTAAAGAACCATTATTTGGAGACCCCTGAGTTTGATAACCGGGGTTTCCTGCGGATTGCTGGTAACTAGGATTTCCTTGCTGATAAGCCTGTGCATTTCCAGCAGCGCCAGGTGTCTGTGCGCCACCCATATTGTTTTGGGAATAATACTGTCCATTTCCTGCAGTTCCAGGCGTTTGGGCGCCACCGGCATTTCCCTGCTGATAAGCCTGTCCTCCTCCAGCATTAACACCGTTTTGAGAATTGTTCTGATTTTGCGTTTTACCTCCGTTGTCGGAACGGTTTGAAATTGTGTAGTCCCAGTCTACCACCCGGACATTAGCATTGATGCCTGCTTGTCCGGCCCTGCTTCCTTGCTGATAAATAAAGGGGTGCAGTTCTAAGACTCCTACTATGAAAAGGCAGGAACCTTTGCGAACTTTCGCCTTGTTCATCCGTTCGATGAACGTCTGGTTAAAATAGCATTGATAATATGCGACCTCATCCTTTCCATTTTGTCCATACTGGGGTACTGCAAGGTCAAGGATTATATAGGGGACCCCGTTTTGCGATGTCGATACGACGGGATCCGCCGTTGTCCTCCCCATGAAAATAACTCTTGCTGCCATAAAAAAATTCTCCTTTCTGCCTTCTGGCAATAAAATATAGTTGTAAAATAAAAAAAGTGCCATCAAATGGCGGACCACGCCATCTAATGACACTAATTTCCAAACATAAACTGCATGTGTATCATCTGGAAGAATTGTCCAGACTCCCTTTCGGGAAACACAAGATTCTAAATACAAACCTATAATAACACAATATATAGTATGTGTCAATGAAATGAAACTATATATAGGAAACGGGAATTCGGAATCACCATATTGTCTTTTATATACAAAAGATATCCTGCTGAATTTGATATTATTTTAAGAATTCCATATAATAGAAAATAAAAATTGGAAAAGGGAATCCACAGGAAAAGATTTCAGTGATAACCCAAGTGGCAGCCCAAGTGATAACCCAAGTCAGAACCTAAGTGGAAATCCTCAATAAACTGATAAGTCAGAAGCAGAAATACGTTTTGGCAAAGAGTTAGAGCCAGCAATCAAAGGGCGGCGGAAAATGGAGAGCTCCTTTGAAGTGAGAAGCCGATTAGTATTGTCCAGAGGCCAGTTCGTATTTGAGCCATTGTATAGCACATAATAAAAATGAGAAATACAATGCACAAACTAATTAAAAATGAGAAAAATAAGAAATACAATGCTTAAACTTTACAAAGCTGTGTTGAAATGATAAAATGAATGCATAAAGGAGGTGCTAATATGCCAAGCTTAGTAGAACGACCAATTTATTTAGAGCAGTTAAAAAGTTTTAGGGAAAAAGAGTTGATTAAAGTAGTTACTGGTATACGCCAGATGTGGAAAATCTACCTTGTTTGATTTGTATTGTGATTATCTGATTCAGGACGGGGTAGAGGAGAAACAGATTATTCGTATTAACTTAGAAGATCCGGATTATCATGACATTAAGGACTATATGCAGCTATACAAAATGATAAAAGAACAGTTGCTAACAGATAAAATGAACTACATCTTTTTGGATGAGGTACAAAATATACCGGAATTTCAAAAAGCGGTGGACGGATTGTTCATTAAAAAAAATTGTGATGTGTATATTACTGGTTCAAACGCATATCTGTTATCTGGAGAATTGGCGACATTACTGGCCGGAAGATATGTGGAAATCAGGATGCTGCCGCTGTCTTTTAAGGAATATGTGTCGGCATCGGGAGGAGTTCAAGATTTACAGATTAAGTATCGCAATTATATTCAGAATGGCTCGTTCCCTTACATTCTTCAGCTAAGCCGAAAAAGGGACATCCATGCTTATCTGGAGGGAATTTATACCTCTATTATATTAAAAGATGTTGTGGCAAGGTATCGCATTTCAGATGCAGGGATACTGGATAAAATTGTACGCTTTATGTTCGATAATATAGGAAATCTATGTTCTGCAACAAAAATAGCGAATACGATGACATCCGCAGGAAGGAAAGTATCTGCACATACGGTGGATCATTATTTAACTGCTTTAGTAGACAGCTTTATTTTATACAGAGCCAACAGATATGATGTAAAGGGGAAACAATATCTGATGACGGGTCAGAAGTATTATTTGTGCGATATGGGGCTTCGGTATTATCTGCTTGGGAGCAGAAACATGGATTTGGGACATATCTTGGAAAACATTGTTTATCTGGAGCTTTTACGCAGAGGATATGAAGTTTACGTTGGAAAGGTAGGAAGTGCAGAAATTGATTTTATTGCAATCGGTGAGACAGGAGAAGAATATTATCAGGTTGCACAAACGGTTGTCAGCGCGGACGGAAAGGTTCTGGAGAGAGAACTGGCTTCCCTGGAGGCTGTGAAGGACCATAACCCCAAATATCTCTTGACAATGGATTTTGTTCCGCCAATTTCGCATAATGGGATTAAGCAGCTCAATGTGTTAGAGTGGCTGCTAAATTAGTTCCTACTTAAAAACGAGGGAATCGGTTTCGTTTTATAGAAGCCAGGAGAAGAATAAGACAAAGAGAACTACTTTGTAGGACTGCTGTGAATCTTAAGGGAGACAGAGCAGTCCTGCTTTTTTATTTTGTTGAAGGTGTTGAAAGTGTTGTGGATAACTCCTCAAATCCAAGGAACCCATGTGGAGAGAAGCTGCCATCGGAGAGCTCCGTGCCGTAATATTGGAAATAGAGCCGATAGGAGTGACCAGCCAATAGCTTGATATTTTTGGCAAGGGTAAGGCGGTATTCACACTTAGGTTCTTCCATTGTGCGGAAGAGAATTTCCTGATTTTTCCCAAAGAGAGTCATTTCCCGTTTCACACACAACCCGGTTAAGGTATAATAGCGCTTGCTGCGTATTACCCGGAACAGCAAGAAAAAACGTAAGGCACTGCATAAACCGACAGAAAGACTTAACATCAAAAAGATAGAATCCTTACTGTAAATGGCATAGATAATTCCAAAAAATAAACAAAAAAAGCCGATTGCACAGATGGCAATCAGCTTGGAAAACAATGGTTTTGGCATAACTCCTCCTATTGTTCTAACAGAATCTGTTTTTTTAGATACAAATTTGCAATTCCCTGCAGGACAGGGAGCTGGAAGTGATGAACAGCAGCCTGTTCTGCCAGTTCATCCAACTTCAGATTATCCGTAATAGAATCCAGCGCGGCCTGCGAAGGTATTTCTGAAGAATGCTCCATGTATCCTAATAGCTCGGATACAGAGAAAGACAGTTCTTCCGAAATTTTCAGTATCAACGATTCCAAAGGTGTGCATGCCGGCTTTTTCAGATGACGTAAGAGCATAGACAACGGTATATATCCATAGACCCATGCACGCAGGCAGGCGAAAAAGCGGGCAAAGGAAGAAACCTTTATTGGAACAATGTGCAGGTGGCCGAACAGACGGTAAAGTGCGTCTACGCCAGTTACCCCGCCGCCTTGAATCACAAGCCCACGCACTAAAAGACGCCGGAGTATATAAGAAAAATCAGGTGTCTCTGCGAGAGAATATTCCGATATCTGTTTTTGGTAGAGAAACTGGGCTTCTTCTTGTGTTAGAATCTGAAAAGCAAGAGAAGACCAGAGCATAAATTCGTGAGGGGCGAGGGCATGTTCCTGCCCGCCCATCAGAATTACCGGAAGTTCCGTGCCGTTTTGAAGTTTTTGTTTGGTAAGACGTCCGATAGAAGTATAAAGTGTCAGCATAGTTATTCTCCTTTACGCTAAAAGTTTATAGAGTTCCGGTTCCTGCCGGAGTTTCTTCGCGGCCAAGCTCATCCATGCACGGACAGAATTGTGAGAGGTTCCAAATTCTTTGGAAAGTTCTGTGCTGGTGTACCCTTCCGCCTTCTTGAGAAGGGAGAGGATACCTTTTTGAACAACGCCAGTGGTGTAGCTCCCCTGTGTTTTGAGGAATGCCGTCAAATCCTCCTCATAAAAAGCAAGGGAAGCTTCATCATAAACAGGGACTTCAGGAAGCTGTTCCATCGTACACAAAGGTTTGCGATAGCGCATGGATTTCCCGCAATAATCAAATAAGGCATTCCGGATAGCGCGGGCGGCATAAGGTCCAAACGGTTTTTCTGTATTATGGAACAATGCTGCTTTACATAAGGCAAGGCAACCGGTCTGATACAGATCGTCCCAATCCAAATCAGGATTTGAAAGGTCACGGCAAATGTGTTTGTTTAGGACCTGGGCAACTAAATCCAGATGGTCAACGATAAGTTCGCGTTGTTTCTCTGTTAGAGGTTGATATTCTTTGGTCATGATATCCACCGCCTTTCATGCAGCTTGTTGGAAAAGATGGTTTTGACGAAGTACTTTTTTGGATTCCTCAATAACCTGGTCGCATAAATAGTCGCCGAATTTGGCGATATGTGCTTGTTCTTTATTCAGGAACAAGGTATCGGCCAGCCAGCAGTAGGCTTGATTACGGCTCATGATTCCACTTTTCCATATATAATCAAAAAACTGGTGTGCAACAATCCGTTTCCTGCGGAGCTGGGAGTCGGCAAGTGTCCCCATTGGAGTTTTCGTTCCGGGATATACACTCACATAAGCATCGCATTTCGGATAACGGCTGCATATGCAGACATAACCGGTGCGCTTCGGGTCACAGAAAACCTCAGAAGCTGGCCGGATGACGGTGGGACTACCGCAATAATTGCATTTTAATGGCTTTTTTCGTTTCATAAAAAAATCACCTCGCATTTCTTAATCTTATTGTAGAAAAGCTGGTGATGATTTACGATAGGGAAACCACCAAATCTGCCTCGGATTATTCAAAAAATGGTGGATTTCCCCATATTTACTTATTCAGAATAAAAAAGTGCCTTTACGAAAGGAAAATAATCCTTGTCCACAAAGCGGTCATAATTTACCGGAGTAAAGATAAATTGTGCAAGGAAGCAGCGGACTAAAAAAATGAAAATCAGTACGCAGCAAAGCTTATGCAGGATGCGTATGATACGCTGCTTTTTCTTGAATACATGAAAGTGATATAAAAGCACAAAAAGCAATGGAATTACAATCGCTGTGCGGAAGAAAAGGTCTATTTGCTGTATAATAGGAATCATAACATTCGCCTCCTTTATGTTCTATTATATACATACGGGAGGTATAAGGGAAGCGCAAATTACCAGCCATATAAATGGTCGGTAAGAGTATGTGCAAGTTTTTGTGCCGGACATTGCTGAGGCTGGCATTGTAATGTTTTAAGATATGCCGCATACATTCCAGAAAATTGTGTGAAATTGATAGAGAACAGGCATTCCTTGTCATCGGGATGTTCGGAGAACAGGATGGCAGCATCTTGTACTGGAAGAATGACGGGTTTCCCTTCTTGGTCTGGAAGCATGAGGAAATCCTTTTGCGGGCAGTGTTCCGCAGAAGGACAACGTTCACATCTTACATAAATGGTTCGATGCCAATTCCCTTGGCATAGGTTTAAAAAATAATACAGCAATTTAGGATCTGAGTATAATATCATAAATTTACCACCTGAAAAGATGGCCCGGTAAGCACCGGGCCACACATCTAGTCTTTTTTGTTTCTGTGTCTGTAAAAGAAGTAACCGCCAAAGCCAATCAGAACAAGGAGAGATACAGCAGCAACTGCAATATAAAGTCCGATGTTCGTGTCGTCGCCGGTTTTTACAGGTTCTGAAGTTTTCGGAGAATCGTCAGGAGTTTCCGGAGGCGTTTCTTCTGGAGTACTTGTTAAAGTAATCGTCTGCCCTTCATCATTAAGGTCTTCATGGGAAGTGATAAATACTTCCGTTTCATCTGTTATAAGGTACAGTTGTTCAAATACAACGACCTGTTTTCCGGTAAATCCAGCAGTATTCCAAGTGAAAGAAACATCTACAGTGCCGGAGCTTTTCTCCGGTTTGAATTCGGCTTCAGCAGTAATCGGTGTGCCATTTTCTTGAACCTCTTCTCCGGTTTTCTGATCCATTAGCGTACCAATTAGTTTATAAGTAAGTCCTGGTACAAGATTGTTGTAAGCTACCGTATCAAGGATAGAGGCTTCTGTACCGATGAGGACAGTTTGGTCTCCATCGGAAGCATCTTTGGCTGTTGTACTGATTTTTGGGAAGTATACGCTTTGCTGTTCGTCCTTGATATCAGTGTGAACACCAACTGTTTTATCTTCCTGCTTTAGTGTCTCAAAGGCGACAGTTGTTTTGCCGGCCAAGGCAGAGGCATCTAAGGTAAAGGCAAGTTCTATGCTGCCGTCAGAAGCTTCCGGAGTAAAGGATTTCTGAGCGGTAACCGGTTTGTCGTTTACGAGCAGTTCCTTTTCTGTTTCCTGATCCATTAAAACGCCGTTTATGGTGTATTCTTTGCCTGGAATCAGATTGGTATAGGATACGGTATCTGTAATCGTGACTTTTTCGGAAGGAGAGGCAAGCTGATTTCCGGTCTGTTCATTTTGGGCTTGCGTCTTTAAGTCGGGGAACCATATGGTCTGCCCTTCGTCCGATAAATCTTTGTGGGAACAGATTTCGCTTCCATCATAGGTAAGGGATTCGAAGATAACGATGGTTTTTCCAGCCAGGGAACTTGCGTCAAAGGTAAATTTGACTTCGGCTGTTCCGCTGGATTCTTCCGGTGTAAAATCGGCTCTTGCCGTTACGGGTTTTCCGTCAATTTCGAGTTCTTTTCCGGTTTCAGAATCCATTAGGGTACCCGTTAAGGTATATTTTTCGCCAACAAGAAGATTGGAATAGGAAACCGTATCAACGAGAGTCACTTCCTCATCAGCGCAGGAATGCTGTGTTCCGGTATCAGAATCTTTGACCAGCGTACCGATTTCCGGGAAATAGATGGTCTGATCCTGATCCTCAAGGTCTGCATGGACTGCCAGTTTTAAATCGTCCTGATATAAGGTTTCAAATACGACAATCGTTTTTCCGGCCAAGGAACTCGCATCAAAAGTAAATTTGACTTTAGCAGAACCGGAGCTTTTCTTTGCCTTAAAAGTAGTTTCTGCGGTAACCGGCTTATCCTGAATCAGAAGTTCTTTTCCGGTTTCAGCGTCCATCAGTACACCTGTAAGCTTATATTCCGTTCCTTTCTGAAGCCCTTCGTATTCTACGGTATCTACAAGTGTAAGTTCCTTTTCAGGGCGGGCAAAGTGGGAAGTGCTTTCCTGATCCAAAGCAGTGGTTCCTATAGTAATACGGTCATCCGTTAAGGTCCCAAGGTCAACCGTTACTTTGTTCCGATAGACTTCCACTTCGATTTTCAGAAGGTTCATACCCTCATTGGACTCGCAGCGCTGTTCCTCAAGAATATAAGTATCGTACAGGAGGGCGCCCTTTTCGTCATCCGGTTCGGAGGTCCCAAACCAGATGCCATCTTCAGCGGTTTTCCCGGCATTGGTATTTTGAGTGTGCGGATTCCATTCAGCAGAAGTACTGGCATATCCGTTCCGGTCCGTAACGATGGTATGGCTTTCCCCAGTAGTTTTTGAGGTAATGGTAAATGGTACATTTGCCAGACGACTTAAATCTCCATCGGATACTTTGATAAATTCCAGGTCTCCCCGGATAGGCTGATTCAAAATAGAGTGGTCCTTATCTGTCATATCAAGGATTTTGCCATTTTCCCGAATATCGAATTCTCTGGAAATAACGCCTTTGCCAAGATAACCGGAAGGAGGTGTTGTTTCCTCAATGCGGTAATGCCCATAAGGAAGGGCATTGGCCTCTGTAGCAGCAATCCCATTTTCATTGGTCTTTAAGGTCAGTACCACCTGATCTTTTTCGTAGGACTTTTCGTTGATATAGACAGGATGCTCGTTCAAGGTTGTAATGGTAAATACAGCATCTTTTAAAGAAGCACCGCCTTGGGGAGCGGCTTCCCCGGTTTCCGCATCTCTTTTTTGGATTTTAATGCCGCCGCGGATTACTTGGTTAAAGATAGAAGTATTCTCATCAGTTAGCTCTACTATTTTCCCATTTTCTGTAATGGTAAATTCCCTGGAGAGTGTGCCTTCTCCTAAATAACCTGTCGGCGGAGTGGCCTCATCTACCCTATATCGACCGAACGGAAAGGTGTCTGATGCAGTAGCAGCCAGACCTTTTCGTCTGTTTTTAACGTCAGAACTACCTGGTCTTTTTCATAGGTTTTTCCGTTTACAACAACAGGCTGGGTATTGAGGCTTGTAATCGTGAATTCTGCCCCGGAAAGTTCCGCGCCGCCCTGCGGAGTCGTGCTGCCGGTTTCAAGGTCGCGTTTTTGGATTTTTACGCCGCCACGGATAACTTTATTGAGGATAGCGTTATCTTTACCAGTTAAATCTACGATTTTCCCATTTTCTGTAATACTGAACTCTCTGGAAATGGTTCCTTCTCCCAAATAGCCGGAAGGCGGTGTGGTTTCGTCAATACGGTAACGCCCATATGGGAGCACATCCTTTGCAGTAGAAGCTATACCGGATTGTTGTTTTAAGGTCAAAACGACCTGCCCGTTTTATAGGACTTATCATTTACGATAACAGGATTCTCATTTAAACTTGTAATCGTAAAGACTGCGTTTTCCAAGGAAGCGCTGCCTTGCGCGGCAGTGCCGCCCGTTTCTGCGTCCCTCTTTTGGATTTTCACGCCGCCACGGATAATCTGATTGGAAATTGAGGAATCTTTCACCAGTTAAATCTACCATCTGTCCGTTTTCTGTAATGTCGAATTCTCTGGAAAGCGTTCCTTCTCCTAAGTAACCGGAAGGCGGAGTGGTTTCATCTATACGGTAATGTCCGATAGGCAGTACATTATTTGTCGTAGAAGCGAGTCCGGCTTCATTGGTAGATAGGGTGAGTACGGACTGTCCTTTTCATAGGTTTTCCCATTCACAACGACGGGCTGTTCATTTAAAGTCGTAATCGTAAACACGGCGTTTGCTAAGGAAGCACCGCCCTGCGGAGCCGTTCCGTTTGTTTCCAAGTCTCGCTTTTGAACTTTGACACCGCCGCGAAAAACCGCATCTTCTATTTTAGGCGCATTAAATACGGAGATTGTTTCTTCATTTCCAGTTCCAACGATTTTCTGCACAAAGACAGTATTGTTGAGCTGATAGCCAGCAGGGGCTTTTGTTTCCTGAATTGTTACAGTGCCCAGAGGAAGACAAATGGTTTTTCCATCGCTGGCATAATAAAAATCATCGCCGGAAACGAAAAATTCTTTAGAGAACCGGATGGCTCCAGAGGAGTCCGTCTTAAAAATCCAGGTTCGTTCCGGTTCTTTTTCAGATTGTGCAGGGTCCGTATCCATTTGCTCGGTATAAAATTTTATAGTAAATTCAGCGCTGGATAAAGAACCGCTTCCTTGAGGTTTTGCTTCGTTTAAATCGGCATCCAATTTCTGGAGCAGCAAATCTAAAGGCTGGTTTTGAGGAATTTCTTTTACCTTTACGGTTGCAGTCCCTTCCGGGGTTACGGATACCTTGTGACTCTCGACATCAATAGCAAAGCCGGGAGAAGCACTTAATTCCCGGATTGTATAGGAATCGCCTTCATCCAGGACTTCCAGATTGTCAACCTTTGCGTACCCCTGTTCGTTTGTGGTTAAAGTCGCAACCTGAGACTCTCCATGAAAAACTCCATATTGAGCGCCGGCAAGACTATAATTCGGATTGCCGTCAGAAATACCGGTGTTTCCGGAAGATTTATAAAGTTCAATCGAGCCATAGGGTACCTGATACCAGCTTCCGGCAAACGGTTTGGTTTGTGCTGGACGGAATGATAAATGCCCGAAAAGATTCCGGAGGGTTCGGAAGCCCCCTTGATTGCATGGCGATTTCGACCGCTTTCTTAATAAAGTCTTCCGGCGCGCCATAAAAAGCCCCGCTTTCTGCATCATATCCGGCATAAACATAAGCCGAAACCAGATGTCCGATGACATATTGATTATCGGCACTCCAGCCGCTTAAATACTGCTCTTTGATATTTTTTTTGCATATCCATATCCGCCCGGAAGATAATACAATGCTTTTCTAAGGGCAGAGTCCTGTCCGAGCAGATCATAAGAGTAGGTTCCTGCAGGCGGTGTCTTTTTCAAGGGCTGCACACAATAAGCGGTATTGCTGCCATCGACAAACATTTCGGTTGTAAAATAGCTTCCATACGCAATCTG
>ENA-OQCB01000339-OQCB01000339.1-human-gut-metagenome-genome-assembly--contig:-NODE-339-length-22097-cov-5.348794_pt1 | contig 22097 bp, 19 predicted proteins | sample MGYA00242493_ERZ504568 | MGnify/ENA primary metagenome ERZ504568 (study PRJEB26092, sample SAMD00036229) | human gut metagenome | host: Homo sapiens | study: EMG produced TPA metagenomics assembly of...
AGTAGTCCAGACAGATTTAGGAGGACGAGAAGCATTTTCCGGTAATGCCACTGTTTCTATATTATCCGGGATATAAGTCGGAAGTTTTTCCTCAGCGTGAAGCACCAGATAAGAAGTTCCGGTTGCATCCCAACGCGCGGTACGTCCGTTACGATGCGTGAAGGCTTCTTCGTTCACAGGAAGGTGGTAATGAATGATATGCTCAATTTCCGGTATATCCAGCCCACGGGCAGCGAGGTCCGTAGAGATAAGCACATGACAACTACCGTTACGGAATTTATACAAAGCACGTTCACGGTCCGGCTGCTCCATGCCACCATGAAAACGTTCGGCAAATAACTTCTTTTCAGCCAGAAGCTTATGTACCCGGTCTACCGCATCTCGATGATTACAGAAAACAATACTAGAACTACTTCCCAGTGTACAAAGCAAATTATATAAAGTATCAATCTTGTCTTTCGAGGGAGAAATCACCTTCATTAATGTCAGGCGGGATTCCTGTTCTTCAGAAGCATCCGGCAGGAAATTCAGTTTCACTGTGCGGTTCAATCCTGTAAACTGGGGAATTTCTTCTGCATCGGTAGCTGAAAGCAGCATACGTTTCTTCAATCCCGGAAGTTGTGTGATAATCTCCGCCATTTCATCATGGAAGCCAAATTCCAGTGATTTGTCAAATTCATCAATAATCAGTGTATGGATCGTTTCGGGATTGAAGTTTCCCTTGGACAAATGATCGGTGATACGTCCCGGAGTACCAATAATAATAGCAGGATGATTGCCTAGAATACTCTTTTTTTCTTCAGCAATAGGGTGCCCACCATAACAACAACAAGTTTTCCAAGAAGTACCCATTGCCTTAAATACACTGTCTATCTGTAAAGCCAGCTCGCGCGAAGGTACTAAGATTAATACCTGCACACTACCGTCATCCGTTTTCAAAGTGAGCAATAATGGCAGCAGATAAGCCAAAGTCTTACCTGATCCTGTCGGTGACAACAGTATGACGTCTTTTTTTCCTGTAGCTTGTTCCAGCGATGCTTCCTGCATCGGGTTCAACTCCTCGATCCTCAAGTTACGAAGAACCGATTGTATAATCTCATTTTTCTCTAACATGTGGCAAAGATACAAAAAGAGTAAGAGTATGAAGACAAAAAGACGGTCAAACTTTAGCCATTCCAGTCAGTATATAGCGACCTTTCAGGTTATTCTCCTTCATATAAATCGTAACTTCTACCCGACAGGCTTTCATCAGATCATATCCGGTTAAACCTGCATTCATAGCTTTGATAAACGAATACTCCGTGTCGTCGTGAATAAAAGAAATACGATGATATTCCATAACAAAATGTATTTAGGGAACTATTATGTAGTCAAAAGTACAAAATTAATAGATAAGTAGATGCAAAAACAGATAACTATCTTCAAAACTGACATAAAATTCACCAAATACATCCCGAAAAGACACAAAAGAAGGCGGGAAATCTGAGAAGCATAATCAGCATTCAGATTTCCCGCCCTGTTTTTATATAACCTTTCCGGTAGTTTCCCAACCGGAGGGTATTTTTCGAAGATTATCCTCCGAAGTTATCGAACATCAAGTTCTGGGCTGGAACGCCAAGGTCATCAAGCATCTTTTCAACAGCTTTCGACATCGGGCCAGGACCACACATATAATATTCAATATCTTCAGGAGCTTCGTGATTCTTCAGGTAAGTTTCATAGATTACGTTGTGAACGAATCCCGGAGTATACTTCACACCGGCAGCATCAGCAGCAGGATCCGGACGGTCAAGTGCCAAATGGAATGTGAAGTTCGGGAAGTCTTTTTCGATTTGCAGGAAGTCCTCCAGATAGAATACTTCGTTCAACGCACGGGCACCGTAGAAGTAAGACATCTTACGATCGGTAACGTGCAGTGTCTTCGTCAAGTGCATGATTTGTGCACGCAACGGAGCCATACCGGCACCACCACCAATCCACATCATTTCCTTGTTAGAATCCAAGATTGGGTGGAAATCTCCATAAGGACCGCTCATAATAACCTTGTCACCCGGTTTCAGCGTGAAGATATAAGAAGAAGCGATACCCGGCATTACATCCATAAATCCGGGACCTTGTTCTTTCGGTTTGAACGGTGGAGTAGCGATACGTACAGTCAACATGATACGGTCACCTTCCGCCGGATAGTTGGCCATAGAGTAAGCACGGATTGTTTCCTCATCGTTCTTACACTTCAAGCCCAACAGACCGAATTTCTCCCATGCAGGCAGATATTCGTCACCAATCAGGCTCTTATCGATATCCTTGTCATAGTCCATTGAGAATTTAGGAATCTTGATCTGTGCATAAGAACCGGGGATGAAGTCCATGTGTTCACCCTTAGGCAGAGCAACGATGAACTCTTTGATAAATGTAGCCACGTTCTTGTTGGAGATAACTTCACACTCCCACTCTTTCACACCGAGCACAGACTCGTCAATCTTGATAGACATATCACTTTTCACTTTCACCTGACAGCCCAGACGCCAATGGTCTTGCTGCTGTTTACGGCTAAAGTGAGGAACTTCGGAAGGCAAGATTTCACCGCCACCTTCAAGCACCTGGCATTTGCACTGTCCGCAAGAGCCCTTACCACCACAAGCGGATGACAGGAATATCCCGTTGACAGACAGCGTATTCAGTAAAGTAGAACCGGAAGCCACTTCCAATTCCTTTTCACCGTTGATTGTCAGTTTCACGTTACCTGACGGTACCAGAAATTTTTTGGCAACCAACAGGATAACAACAAGCAGCAGAATAACCACAAGGAATACCCCAATGCTCGCTAATATTAAATTCATATCCATTGTCTTATTCCTTTCTTTTTAGATGTTCAAACCAGAGAAACACATAAATGCGATTGCCATTAGGCCTACTGTGATAAACGTGATACCCAAGCCCTTCAACGGAGCAGGAACGTCAGAGTAAGCCATTTTCTCACGGATAGCAGCCAGACCTACGATAGCCAGCAGCCAACCGATACCGGAACCGAGTGCATAAGAAAGCGCGTCCCAGATATCACCAATGTACTTCGGGTCACTCGGACCGAGATTGATGCGTTGCTGCATAAACAGAGAAGCACCCATGATAGCACAGTTAACGGCAATCAACGGCAGGAAGATACCTAGTGAAGCGTACAGCGACGGGCTGAAACGTTCCACCACCATTTCCACCAATTGCACAATACCGGCAATAACGGCAATGAAAAGAATAAAACTCAAGAAACTAAGATCGACACCTTCAATGATAGCGTTGGCAGCCAGCACCTTAGTTTGCAACAAGTAGTTCACCGGAAGCGTCACCAGCAACACAAAAGTTACGGCGATACCCAGTCCTACGGCAGTCTTCACATTCTTCGAAACGGCCAGGTATGAACACATACCCAGGAAGAATGCGAATATCATGTTGTCCACAAAGATAGAGCGGACGAATAAACTTAATAAATGTTCCATAATTCTTTTTTGAATCTTGAATTATTAATTACTTTCTTCTTGCAACTCTTTGTGGCGCGCACGTTGGTACCAGATAATGCAAGCTACGATAATCAATGCCATAGGCGGCATCAACATCAAACCGTTGTTAATGTATCCGGTGTTTTGAATAGGTTCGTAGTTCAATATATTGAAACCAAGCAGTGTACCCGAACCAAGCAATTCGCGGAAGAAAGCCACGATTACCAGAATCTTGGCATATCCCAAACCATTACCGACACCGTCAAGGAAAGACTCCCAAGGACCGTTCTGCATGGCAAATGCTTCCAGACGTCCCATAAGAATACAGTTGGTAATAATCAAACCTACATAAACAGAAAGTTGCACGCTTACATCATAAGCAAACGCTTTCAGAACTTCACTCACGATAGTTACCAAAGCAGCTACCACAACCAACTGAACGATGATACGTATACGGTTAGGAATGGTTTTGCGAAGCAATGAAATAACGACATTAGCAAAAGCTGTAATCACTGTTACCGAAAGTCCCATTACAATGGCAGGCTCCAGTTTTGCGGTAACAGCAAGTGCAGAACAGATACCTAGCACCTGTACGGTAACCGGATTATCTATTCCCAACGGAGCAGAGAATACTTCTTTATTTCTCTTTGAAAACAATTGTCCCATATTCTTTATATCTCCTCCTTAATTATTTAGTTAAAAAACTCATATAACTGCTCAGGCAAGCTTTCAACATAGCGTCCACTCCTACTGAGGTAATTGTACCACCCGAAATACCGTCCACCTGATATTCAGGTTTCTCTACCTTGCCATTCTTTACAACTCCCAAAGCGATAGAACCGTCTTCCAATGTTTTCTTGCCTACGAATTCATTCTGGAAATGTTCGGTAGCAATTTCAGCACCCAGACCCGGAGTTTCACTAGCATGAGAGAAGTAAGTACCGTAAACAGTATCCTTATCTTCGTTCAGCGCGATGTATCCCCAGATAGCGCCCCAAAGACCGGCACCGTAAACAGGAACGACATATTTAGTCTGGCCGTCCACTTCGCACACAAATACGTGCAGACGTTGTTGTTCTTTTGCTTCTTTCTCGTAGTTGGTAGCAAATTCGCCAGTATTTTCAGTCAGCGTACCGTCTACGTTCATCAGCATATCACCTTTTACATATTTCTGATATTCTGCATCCGCATCTTCTACATTCTTAATGTTCAATGCAGCAAGAATCTGCTTTTTAGTGTCCAACTGCACATTCTTGTTTTGTGTTTCTCTCAATGAAGAGCTAACGAATGCCAGCAGGAATGCCACGATAACAACCATTACCGAAGCATAAATGATAGTATAACTATTACTATTCGTATTCATTTTCATTCGGTATTTATTGGTTAGACTTGATAGCACGTTTCTCGCGGCGACTGATATTTCCCTGTACTACACAGTAGTCAATCAGCGGTGCGAAGATGTTCATTAACAGGATAGCGAGCATCATACCTTCGGGGTAACCCGGGTTCAGAACACGGATAACGATCGCCATGACACCAATCAGGAATCCGAAAATATACTTACCTCTTTCCGTACGTGCGGAAGTAACAGGGTCGGTAGCCATAAACACGGCACCGAAGCAGAAACCACCGAGAACGAGGTGTTCGTACCAAGGCATTTGCGCCATTGTATTGTTTTCCATGCCGATTGCGTTGAACACCCAAGCCATGAATGCACCACCGACAAACACAGAAATCATAGTTTTCCAACTAGCAACCCCCGTCCACAAAAGGATAACGGCACCAATCAGAATAGCAATCACGCTTGTTTCACCGATAGAACCGGGAATCAGACCTGTCACCATATCCATGCTGAACTCAGGCACAGTACCTGTCGTTGCAGCTAATCCCAGAGGAGTGGCAACCGTAAGTCCGTCTACCGCCTGTCCCATACCGAAAATAGTGTCGCCGGATACCCAAACGGCATCACCGGACATCTTGGTCGGATAAGCGAAGAACAGGAATGCACGAGTAATCAACGCTACGTTGAAAATGTTCATACCTGTACCACCGAATACCTCTTTCGCAAAGATAACAGAAAATGCAGTAGCTACGGCGAGAATCCACAACGGACAGTCAACCGGAACAATCATCGGGATCAGGATACCCGAAACGAGGAATCCTTCCTGAATTTCTTCCTTCTTCCATTGAGCTACGATGAACTCAATGCCCAGACCTACTACATAAGATACGATTATTTTCGGCAACACTGCCAGGAATCCGTAGATAAACATTTCGAAGAAGCTGCCTGTGGCACCTGTATGAGTGAAATGCTGATAACCTACGTTGTACATACCGAACAGCAACGCCGGTACTAACGAAATAACCACAATCGACATGATACGTTTGCTGTCGATCGCGTCGTGTATGTGCGTTCCCGTTTTCGCAGTCTTGCTGGGCACGAACAGGAATGTTTCGAAGCCGTCGAACACCGACTGGAATGCGTGGAATTTGCCGCCCTCTTCAAAGTTCGGCTTTATCTTATCGAGATAATTTCTTAACGCTTTCATTAATATATTTACTATTTTACGATTTACAATTTACGATTTGCCATGCGGGCATTGATTATGCCATTTCAGCACGGAGCATGTCGAGTCCGGCACGGACGATACGTTGCAGTTCCATTTTCGAAGAGCAGACGAATTCGCAGAGAGCGAAGTCTTCGGGAGCCACTTCGTAGATACCCAACGCTTCCATACGGTCAATATCACCGGCGATGATAGCTTTAATCAGATATTCGGGCAAGATATCCATTGGGAATACCTTGTCGTATTCACCTGACATAATCATATGACGTTCGCCACCTTTGATGCGGGCATCCAACGTATATTCTTTTTTGCCCATTAACCAGCTAAAATAAGAGCGGTTGGCACTGAACTGGTTGAAACGCGGCATAATCCAACCAAGCATTTCGTGAATGTCGTCACCTTCGGGAATTACAGTCAGCTGGCTGTCGAAAGCTCCCAGGAATCCGTTCGGTGATACCTGTTTTCCGCTCAACACATTACCACTGATGTAGCGCAGATCCTTGCCTGTCGTTACATTTCCGGCAAATACGTTAGTCAGCAACGCACCTACCTGAAGTTTGCAGTAAGCAGGTTTCAACACTTCGGAACCAGTCACAGCTACTGTACGGGTGAAATCCACACGGCCTGTATTAAAGAGACGGCCGATAAAGATAACTGCCTGCGGGTCGATCGTCCACACAGTCTCACCTTTGGATACGGGAGCGATGTGATTGATTTGAACACCTACGTTACCGGCAGGGTTCGGTCCGTCGAATGCAGTAATTGTAACGTTCTTAGCCTGAGTCAGTGCAGTAGCGTTTTGTTTTACGCTGATACTCAGGTAAGTTTTTGCCATTTTGGCGAGAGCATCGAGTCCGGTCTGGAAGTTTGCTTCTTCTCCTTTCAAAGCAAATTCGAAGTTGGGAGCCAGCGGATTGGTGTCGAATGCAGATACGAAGATTCCCTTCGGGGTAACCGTCGGGTCGGCGATGATGTCATAAGGACGTTGTTTGATAAACGCAAAAATACCGGCTTCCAACAAAGCGGTTTTCACAGCATCAGCATCCATTGAGGCAACATTCTTCTTTCCAAATTCTTCGTAGTCCTGTTCGGCAGCCGCCTCTACTACGATGTTTAACACCTTGCGGCGAGCACCACGTTCAACACTCGTCACCACGCCACTCACGGGCGAAACAAATTTCACTTCAGGATGATACTTGTCGATAAACAAGGGTCCACCAGCCATCACATACTCCTGCTCTTTTACGACTACCTTCGGCGTCACTCCAGGAAAATCATCGGGTACGAGTGCGTAAAATCCCGGTTCTTTCACTGTTGCGTACGTTTCAGCAGCTTTACCTTTCAGGTTTATGTCAAGGCCTTTACGTAACTTTATTACATTTGCCATGCTATATAAAATAATGGTTTCATAAATTTGCCGCAAAAGTAATAAATAAGATTGGGATTCGTGAGGAAAAAAGAAAGGAATTACGGAAAAATATCCGCAATTCCTTTCGTGGTCGCACACAATATTCTTTAGAGTGCCTTTCTTTTGTTCTCAAAAAGAAGAAAAAGACTATTCTTCTCCGGCAAACATCGGGTCCCAGGCAGGGAGACGAATCGGTTTCTGCTTGAGTATTTCCTGTATTTTGGAAGACGCATATTTCGTTTCAACCACCAGACGGAACATATATTCGTCAAACCATTCGTCAGTCATGATAAGATGCCCCTGATAACCGGAAGCAGGTCCCCAACTATTCTCAACCATCCATTTGGTCGGTTTTCCATTTTCATCGAGGTCAACCGCCATAAGAGTCATGGCGTGACTTGAGCCGCTGGCAAAGCTTTGGATACGTTCTTTCTTGTCCATGCCGAAAGTGGTGCCCATAAGAGATTCGTAGTCGTAGTTTTTAACATCCAGCAAGCCACGGTCGGAGTTGAGGAATTTGCCGACATCGCAAGAGAAATACATCATCGTACTGTCTTTCAGAGAGGCGATTGCCATTTCCTTGATATCTTCAACGGGTAGGTTGACGTATGTCCAGTTCTTGCCGTCGTAACGGTGGCGGTCATAGTCGATTTCGTAGCATTTGTAGTATTCGCGGCTGGGATCGTTCATTAGCATAATGTAGTTGCTGATGAGGTTTTCGTCACCATACTTCTTCAAGAAAGACAACGGGGTATAATTTTCGGTAGAAACAAGCTTACCTTGGGCATTATACTCAGTCCATGTAAATTCTGTGGGAGGAACGCCCAAGTTCAGAACGAGCAACCGGTAGATAGTGCCGAGCATTTCAGTTTTCGTTTTCTCCAGAGCAGCTGGTTTAGCGCCCTTAGCAGCCATATCGCGAAGCTGAATCCCCTGTTCGCGAAGCTTCAGGGTGATCAGACCGGCCATGCGGGAAGTATTTTCACTACTGTTCGTTTCCGGCATTACATCTTTGGGTACAAGACCATATTTACTTACAATGTCGGCTACCCCGGTGAAAGTTCCGCCGTCACTCAGAGGATTACGGAAAAGCCATTCCACCATTTTGTCGTTCATCGGTTTGTCACTGGTGTCGATGACACCTTGCAGGAAAAGGTTCGCTTTCTCCAGTTGGTCGAAGAAAAAAGGATAAGTCTGAGAGAACTCAAAAGAACCCAGATGATACTTGTCAATCGCTTTGGCACGCATCACGTTCAGCCCCGTAAAGAGCCAGCAACGTCCGGATGATTTCTGGTTCGTGATACCTTTGGAGTTCACTTTAACTGAAAAGTGCGTGTCCATTCCTTTCATGTTATCCTGATTGAGAGCCAGTTTGCGGATGTCGTTGCTGCCGATAGCGTTGCGGATAGCTTTGTCGGCAGACGTATTCTGGTAACTCTGTTTGATTTGCTGCATCATAGCGTCACTGATGCCTCCTTTCGCGTCTTGTGCCTGTGCCGAGTAGCAGAGGGCACAGAAAACAAAAACTGGTAAGATTCGTTTATTCATTATAGATAATTCGTTAAGTTACTTTGCCGGTATGCTAATAGATAGACGTGTCGTGTTTATGTTTGCCGCACCGGATATTAGCATATTGGCAAATTGGTTTTACATATATTATTTGGCAAAAATACAATTCTTTTTTAGATTTATTATCTATGAAGATGAAAACTAATCGAAATAAAAGCGTTTTCTTTGCAGTCAGATTCCAAGAAAGAATATGAAAAGATATATAATAGGTATGTGGTTGGCAGTTCTGCCCATCAGCTTTACATTAGCCCAAACAGATCGCACGATAGTAAAAAACGACGAAGTGCAAGGTTCTATGAATTCAATGTCTGCTGGTGAAATTCTCCCGACAGATACCACTCCCACCCTTTCCAAACGTGAACTACGACGTGAACGTGTAGCCAAGAGAAATCTTCACTATAATATATTGGGCGGTCCCAGTTACACACCAGATTTTGGCTTGTTGGTAGGCGGTAGCGCTTTAATGACATTCCGGATGAATCCCAGCGATACTACCCAGCGGCGTTCGATCGTCCCTATGGCGATTGCCCTGATGTTTAAAGGCGGTCTGAACCTGATGACCAAGCCGCAGCTTTTCTTCAAAGGTGACCGTTTCCGTATCTTCGGTACCTTCTCCTACAAAAATACGATTGAGAACTTCTATGGCATCGGATATAGCACCAACAAAGACTATCCTCGCGGAGAAGACACCAGCGAATACCGTTACAGCGGCATTCAGGTGAATCCGTGGTTTCTGTTCCGTCTGGGAAAAAGCAACTTCTTTGCAGGCCCTCAGATTGATTTGAATTATGATAAGATCACGAAACCCGCCGCCGGAATGATCGAGCAACCTTCGTATATTGCAGCCGGAGGGACAGAGCACGGATACACAAATTTCAGTTCGGGGCTCGGATTCTTATTGACGTACGACACACGTGATGTTCCGGCAAATGCTTACCGGGGAACATATCTTGATTTTCGCGGAATGATGTATAGCAAAGTATTCGGAGGTGATGACAATTTTTACCGTTTAGAGATCGATTACCGTCAATATAAGACTGTCGGCAGACGCAAGGTGGTTGCCTGGACGGTACAGACTAAGAACGTCTTCGGAGATGTTCCACTGACGAAATATGCACTCAGCGGAACCCCTTTTGATCTTCGCGGATATTATATGGGACAGTTTCGCGACAAGTCCTCTCATGTAATAATGGCTGAATATCGTCAGATGATAAACACGGACAAAAGCACGTGGGTGAAAAGAATGCTGAATCATGTAGGTTATGTAGCATGGGGAGGATGCGGATTCATGGGTCCTACGCCTGGCAAGATAGAAGGTGTGCTTCCTAACCTCGGACTGGGGTTACGCATCGAAGTCCAACCCCGTATGAATGTGCGTCTCGACTACGGCAGAGATATGGTGAACAAACAGAATTTGTTCTATTTCAATATGACGGAGGCATTTTAACCGGTAATCCGCGCACAATTAACAAGAAAGATTGCAAAATAGATAATAAAAGACTGCTCATAAATAAAATTAATCCTTATATTTGCGCAAGCTATAACACAGCAAGAGCAAATAATATGATTTTTTTATGAAGCAATTTATATATCTTTTTTCGGGATTACTACTTTTGTTTGCCTCTACCCCCCGTGTAGTTGCGCAAGAAATCGGCGACTATTCTCAACTGAATGACGAAGATTATAGTAAGATAGATCTTCCTCCCCTGTCCGTTCTATTCGAAAATGCCAAAAACAATCCTATCTATGAGTTGGCAGACGCTAAAACAGCAATAGAGCGTAAATTATTACAAAAGGAAAAATGGGCATTTCTCGGCTTCTTCAGTTTGAGGGGAAGTTATCAATATGGTATGTTCGGCAACGAATCTACCTATACAGATGTGGCGATAGCTCCCTACCTCACCTATTCTACTCAGGCGCAAAACGGTTATACGCTGGGGGCAGGTGTCAGCATTCCGTTAAATGATTTATTTGATCTCAAAGGACGTGTCAGCCGACAAAGGCTTACACTGAAAAGCGCGCAACTGGAGCAGGAGATCAAATACGATGAGATTAAGAAAAACATTATTGAGATGTATGCCATGGCCACTTCGCAGATAAGAGTTCTTCAAATGAAAAGTGAAAGCCTGATTCTTGCCAATGTACAATACGAAATATCCGAAAAGAACTTTGCCAACGGAACCATAGAATCGACCGATCTGTCAACAGATAAAGAAAGACAGTCACAAGCCCGTGAAGCATACGAAAAGAGTAAATATGAGTTAACAAAAAGCCTGATGATACTCGAGGTTATTTCACGTACCCCCATTATACGAAAATAAAAACAGAAGATATGAATTTTGTTATCTCTACCATACAGACTTTATTCCGCCACCGGTGGTTATTGCTGATTGGAACCACCCTCTTCACTCTATCAGTCATCTATTATACACGCCACATGCAGGGCGGATATGATGTAAAGGCCACTCTGTACACCGGGGTCGCTTCAGGATATAATCTAGAAAGTGACAAGCGGACAGACTGGGCTACCGTACAAAATTCAATGGACAATCTGATCAGTATCATGCAAGCTGAAAGTACACTAAAACGAGTGTGCCTGCGACTATTTGCCAGAGTTCTTATCCAAGGAAATCCGGACAGGGAAACCAATGGTATTACTGTTTCCAGTTATACCACCACATATAACCATTTAAAAAACAGTCCGAACGGGAATGAAATTCTAAAGCTGATAGACAAATCAAGCGAAGACAAAACAGTCTCCAATCTGGAAAAATATATGCGGCCGCATAAAGAGAACTATATTTACGGCCTGTTTTACTATATTCATCCGTTTTATAGCTATAATGCCCTGAAAAATATAAAAGTACAGCGCCGCCTGACCAGCGATCTGCTGGACATCAGCTACTCATCCAGCGACCCGGGTATCGCATACAACACAGTAAGTATCTTAATGGATGAGTTTGTGGAAGAATATCGCCGTATCCGTTATGGAGAGACCGACAAAGTTATCAAATACTTTGATGAAGAACTGAAAAGGATCGGGAAGAAACTTAGTACAGAAGAAGAAGACTTAACTAAATACAACGTAGAAAAACGCGTCATCAATTATCTTGATGAAACGAAGGAAATAGCCGCTATCAACAAAGAATACGCATTGAGAGAGCAGGACGCAATGTTTGCATTAAACAGCAGCAGGTCCATGCTCGACGAATTAGAACGGCACATGGACAGCAACGCCAAACAGATAATTAAAAACATGGAGTTTGTCGGAAAAATAAAAGAAGCTTCCGATATAACAGGAAGAATCTCGGAGGTCGAAGCAATGTCCGATTCCAATAATAAAGACATTACTGCTCTCAATAACAACAAGAAGCGATTGAGTGAACTTAAAAAAGAGCTAAGCGAACTGACAGATGCCTATGTAGGACATAAATACAGCAAAGAAGGTGTTTTGCGAACAAACATCATCGACCAGTGGCTCGAACAAACCCTGTTATATGAAAAGGCCAAAGCCGAACTGCTAATTGCACAGAACTCGCGCCAAGAGCTGAACGAGCGATACGTATTCTTTGCACCGGTAGGTACTACGATCAAACAGAAAGAGCGTATGATTAACTTTACCGAGCGCAACTATCTAACCGTATTGCACAGCTATAACGAGGCCTTATTAAGAAAGAAAAATCTGGAAATGACCTCCGCTACACTGAAGGTGCTGAATGAACCGACCTATCCGATCTCGCCCCATTCAACTAACCGGAAGCAAATCATCATAGCTGCGTGTATAGGCAGTTTTTTAATAATTGTTGCCTTATTGCTGCTAATAGAAATGCTTGACAGAACATTGCGGGATGCCGATCGCACCAAGCGAGTGACGGGATATAAAGTGGTAGGTGCTGTCCCCAGCCTTTCGACTTCCCGCTACGGAGGACTGACCAAGACCTACGTGCAACATTCCGCAAGTGAGCTGACCAATTCGCTGCTTCGTTTTCTGGGCAAACGAAAATCTCCGGGTGTATTCATCATCAATTTGTTCAGTATCAATGAAGATTCCGATGAAGAAACAATAGGCAACCTTGTCTGCGGATATATGCAAAGCCGTATGTTGAATACAAGATTTATCACCCACGGAGTGGATTTCAACACCAATTCCACTCAATATTTGTTAGCTAAGAACATCACAGACTTCTACACTTTACAAGGAGAAGACATCCTGATAGTTGCCTATCCGCCGTTATCGGAGAGCAGCATACCCAGTGCACTGTTGCACGATGCCAATGCCAACATCCTGATAGCTTCGGCGAATCATGGTTGGAAAACATTCGACAAACAGCTTTGTGACCAGCTTATGGTCCAGCTGGGAACAACAGATGTTCCGTTCCGTATCTGCCTGACCAATGCCGGACGGGGAGCAGTAGAAGATTTCACCGGTCAGCTGCCACCGTATACGTTATTACGTAAAATCGGTTATCATCTCAGCCAATTATCATTAACTGAAAAAATCATATTCAACTTCAAGAATAAGACCAAAGAAGTAGAAGACGAAGACGATGAATAACAGGATAGTAACTTTTCATATTCTGCTTGCCGCACAGTTTGCACTGGTTGCGGCAAACATTATAATGAATATCAAGATAGGTCTTTTTTCCATGATATTTATCTTGTTGTTAACGACTACTTGCCTGATACAGCTTAACAATGACGAGCAAACAAACTGGAAGCCCGGACGAAACATAATGACATATTTGTTTGTAGCCTGGCTCCTATTCTATTTCCTGGAATTACTGAATCCCAACAATGTAATAGAGGCATGGAATATCAACATCACCCCATATACACTCATAGGCCTGATATGTGCCTTTATAGTTCCGATAGTCATTCGTACCAAAAAAGACATCGAACTGCTACTGATCGTATGGTCTGTATTCGTCATCATATTTACAATCAAAGGATATTGGCAGAAAAGCCATGGTTTCAGCTCCAAGGACCTTCATTTTTTATTTTCAATGGGAGGTGCCCGAACCCATATCATCTGGTCGGGCATCCGCTATTTCTCCTGCTTTACAGATGCGGCAAATTACGGCGTACATTGCGCTATGGCAACCGTAGTTTTCACCATTAGCGCATTTTTCGTAGACTCAAAATGGAAACGCATCTACTTTCTGTGCATTGCAATGGGAGGGCTCTACGGAGTGGGAATCTCCGGAACCAGAGCAGCCATGGGAGTTATCATGGGCGGAATGCTGATGATAACCATTTTGGCCAAAAATTGGAAAGCGCTGTTGGCAGGCATCTTTGTCTCTATCGGAGTTTTTTGTTTTTTCTATTTCACTAACATAGGAAGCGGCAACCAATACATCCATAAAATGCGTTCTTCTTTCCACCCAACCGAAGACGCCTCCTACAATGTGCGTGTCGAGAATCGACAAAGGATGAAAGAATTGATGATAAAGAAACCCATTGGTTACGGTATCGGGCTGTCTAAATCAGGCCATTTCAATTCAAAAGAGCAGATGCCCTATCCTCCTGATTCATGGTTGGTCAGTGTATGGGTAGAAACAGGGATTGTCGGACTGATTCTTTATCTCGGCATACACGGCACCCTTTTCGCCTGGTGCTCCTGGATACTGATGTTTAAGGTACGCAATAAAAGCCTGCGGGGACTCGTAGCGGCCTGGCTCTGCATGGACGCAGGATTCTTTATAGCCGCCTATGTCAATGATGTGATGCAATATCCCAACCAGTTACCTGTCTATATAGGCTTTGCCCTCTGTTTTGCCGCACCGCATATAGACAAGCGTATCAGTGAAGAAGAAAACACCCAATCAGTATCCACCCCAGAAACCGACGAGCAAATATGACAAACAATATTCCGGAGATATCCTTTATCACGATCTGCTATAACGGGTTCAAAGACACCTGTGAACTGATAGAATCATTGCAAAATAAAATACATTCCATACGTTATGAGACGATCGTGGTAGACAATGCATCACGTGAAGACGAAGCTGCCAAAATACGTGAACGCTACCCCTCCGTCATTGCTATCCGCAGCAATGAAAACAAAGGATTCTCCGGTGGCAATAACATAGGCATCCGAGAAGCAAAAGGGAAATATATCTTTCTGATAAATAATGACACATACATAGAGCAGGATACAGTCTCTTTTTTGATAGAGCGACTCGAAAGCCGTGCGGAAATAGGAGGTGTATCTCCCAAAATCCGTTTCGCTTTTCCTCCTCAGAATATACAATTCGCAGGGTTCACTCCACTGACCCCTATCACACTGCGCAATGCAGGCATAGGTTTCGGTTGTCCGGACAACGGGACATTCGACACCCCACATCCCACCCCTTATCTGCATGGGGCAGCTATGCTGGTGAAACGTGAAGTGATTGAAAAAGTAGGGCTGATGCCGGAAATATTCTTTCTTTATTATGAAGAACTGGATTGGAGCACCCATATAACACGTGCCGGCTATGAATTATGGTACGAACCGCGTTGCACTGTTTTCCACAAAGAAAGCCAAAGCACCGGGCAGCTAAGTAAATTGCGCACCTACTATCTGACGCGTAACCGCCTGCTCTATGCCTGGCGGAATCTGGAGGGGAGCAACCGCTGGCTTTCTATCATTTACCAGACAACGCTGGCTGCCGGAAAAAACGGACTGTCTTTTTATTAAAAGGTCGGCCGGATCTCTTAACGGCTACCATAAAAGGTATATCAGCATTCATCCGTATTCCTCATAAAAAAGAACAAAAATGATAACCATACTACACATTGCAGAAATTATACTCTACATAATCCTGGCCTTCAACACAGGTTACCTGTTATTGTTTGCCATAGCGTCAAAATTCTGCCGCCCCCGTATCTATCCTCGCACGGCTCCCGGGACCAAGTTTGCCGTGCTCTTTCCTGCCTATAAAGAAGACAAAGTCATTATCCCCGCCATTTATTCCTTCTTACAGCAAGATTACCCACGGGAATTATATGACATTATCGTGATTTCCGACCAGATGCAGGAAAGCACGAACGAAGCTCTGCGACAATTGCCTGTCCGTCTACTGATAGCGGACTATACCGACAGTTCGAAAGCCAAAGCAATGAGTCTGGCAATGAACGCCACCGCAGACATACCATACGACGCAGTGGTCATTATGGACGCGGACAATACTGCCGGTACAAGTTTTCTATCCGAACTCAACCCTGTTTTTCAGTCAGGAGCCAGAGCCGTTCAGGCACACCGCACCGCGAAAAACACCAATACGGATATTGCCGTTCTCGATGCGGCCAGTGAAGAAATCAACAACTCAATATTCCGCAGCGGGCACATCGCACTCGGACTGTCTTCGGCCCTTATCGGTTCAGGCATGGCATTGGAAGCCTGTTGGTTCCGCCAACATATACACCTGCTCGAAACGGCAGGAGAGGATAAGGAAATGGAAGCCCTCCTGCTCAAACAGCGCATCCATATAGAATATCTGGAACACGTCTACGTGAAAGACGAAAAGACCCAAAAGAAAGAAGGAATCAAAAACCAGCGCAAACGCTGGATAGCTGCCCAATTTGACTCATTAGTACGGGCACTTCCCGACTTTCCAAAAGAGCTACTGCGCGGCAATATAGACTATTGCGACAAAGTTTTTCAATGGACACTGCTGCCCCGTATCATCCTGATATTCTGCACATTTTTTTTCACCATACTAGTCACCCTGGTTTCCCCCTATTCAAGCATTAAATGGTGGATACTCGCTTTTGCTTTATTTCTTGCACTGTTTACGGCAATCCCCGGACATTTACTGAACAAGCAACTCTTACGGGCAATCTTCCAGCTACCGTCCTTACTGCTCGGCATTGCAAGTAATCTGTTCAAATTAAAAGGAGTTAACAAAAAATTTATACATACCGAGCATGGCAATTAACGTATTAGAAGTAATCAGACAAGGTCAGGTAGGTGGTGGCGAGTCTCACCTCCTCGATCTCATAGCAGGATTCGACAACCGTGTCAATCCCATTGTCCTATCATTCACAGGCGGACAAATGATTGACGCGCTCACACAAAGAGGAGTCAAGTGCCACGTTGTCAACACCTCTCACCCATTTGACGTACGCATCACCCGGCAGATCAAAGAGCTGATTCTCAGAGAGAACATACAACTGATCCATGCCCACGGAAGTCGTGCCGCATCCAATGTCGCTTTTATAGCCCGGAAGCTACACATCCCCATGGTATATACCGTTCACGGGTGGAGTTTTCACCAAGACCAGTCGTTTTTCATCAAACGTCTCCGGGCATGGAGTGAAAAAATAATATGCAAGTTGAGCAAAGAAGTAATCTGTGTCTCGGAAAGTAACCGGATTACCGGGCAGAAAACTTTCGGATTAAAACATTCGATCGTCATAGAAAACGGCATTAACCTGACAAAGTTCAACCCCCACCGGGAGTTCAGCAATCTCCGTAAAGAGTTCGGATTTACCGACGAGGATTTCGTGATAGGCTTTGTGGGCAGGATCACCTTGCAGAAAGCTCCTTTGGACTTCGTAAAGAGTATCGCTCTTGCACGGCAGAAAGACAAAAGAATAAAGGCGCTATTAGTGGGTCAGGGTGACATGGAAGAAGAGACTAAAGAAGCAATTCGCCTGTATGGAATGGAAAAATACATCCGAACCTCACCTTTTCGCAGTGACGTACCGGATGTATTGCACGCTATCGATGTTTTTTGCTTACCCAGCTTATGGGAGGGACTTTCCATTGCCCTGCTCGAATCTATGGCAATAGAAAAAAGCGTTGGTAGTAACCCCGACAGACGGTACCAAAGAGGTTATCACTCACCAGCAAAGCGGGTTAATAGTAGACTTCGGCAAACCGGAAGAATTGGCAGAATGCTATTTGGCTTATCTTCATCATCCCGAATGGAAAGAAGATTACGGAGTCACAGCTATGTCCACCATTCAGGAACGTTTCAATAGCCGGCGAGTATCACAGCAGGTTACAGAAGTCTACTATGACATTCTCCGATGATTACCTCCATTCCTCCGTCACGTCGAAGCACGGGCAAGCCTTCACCCATTCCTCCGGCTCGATCTCCCCGTTCCGTCAGGTCGGGGCTCAAGTCCCGGTGTCCGCAGATGCGGCAACCGGGATAGTCGCGCAACAGCGTGAGGATGAGCACATTCATCGAATGAATCTGCCATTCAGTGCGGGTGTCGGCAGGACGTCCGTGGCAGTCGAGGCCGCCCTCATAGCAAATACCGATACTATTCAGGTTGTGTCCCTTGGCGTGCGCACCTATCCGTTCAATCTCCCGCGTCGTCTTGATGCTCCCGTTCTTACGGATGTAGAAATGATACCCCACACCGTTGAAACCACGGCGGCGGTGGCACACCTCCAAATCTTCTTCCGTGAAATCCCTGTCCGCCCTGGTGGCGGAACAGTGGATCACAATCAGGTCAATCTTCCTCATCAACCTGTCCTTTCATTCTTCTACCTTTTCTCTTTCTGCGAAAGAAAAACAGGATTTCCAATACAACATCTAAGATTTTGTCAATCATCGCTTCTCATTTTTTATAAATTAGTTATCAACTAGATAGACGGATCCGGAGTCACCCCGTCACCGGAACCGCCCTCTCCCTTGCCGGGCTCCTCGGAACCGGAGCCACCTCCTTCTCCTTCGGAAGCGGCCTTCTTCTCGGTATACAACTCGAACGACACATTATTCTCCCCTCCACGTGTAGTCGCCGTGCTGTCGTTGGCAAGGCGCAGCGAATTGTCAACCTTGAAACGGAGATTGACACGAGAAATATTCTTCACCGTGCAGTCCTTCTCCTGCTCCACACCGGGACAGGTCAGCGTGGTGTAAAAAATCCCCAGCCCGTCCACTTTCACCTTATCGCCTGCCACCAAGACCTTCTTCATCGCACGGACGAAAGATTTCATGACGTGCGACACGTCTTCCACCGAAAGCGACCCGATTGACTCGATTTCACGCGCCAGCGTCTCGATTGAATAGATTTTCGCCTCTCCGGACTTGAGTTTGAGAGCATACACCATTGGCGACTTCTCATCTCCAATTCGTTTTCTGCGCTTGTAGCGCACCACAGTTACTGTTGCCATAATTTAAAATTTTGTTTTCTCCGAAAGGAAGGACATTCTCCCTTTCTGTTGGTGAAACAAAGATACGGCAAGACACCGGCGACTTGCCGGATTGCACCGGGTTACACCTGATTACACCGGATTAAGAAAGAATAAAGGAGATTAAAAGAGACTGGAGAGGGAATAAAAGAGATTGAATAGGAAATAAAAGAGACTGAAAGCTCTTTATCAGATTTGGAAACAAAGTTAATTAGGAAAATAATAGCCAGACAGTTTATAGTCGATAGTATCTGCAACTCTCCTCCTTCGGGAAGGAGGAGTACCCGTAGGGGGAGGTGGTAGGTGAATGCATAAATCGTTTATTATCAGCATTGTGTATCCACCTACCACCCCGGCTTTCAGCCACCCCTCCTTCCCCGAAGGAGGGGAATGGGGATAGCGACGACTTATGAAATTCGCAGCAAATTTGAAGAAGAACCGATAAAAAAAACTATGCCCGGCATTTGCGCATCTCAGTAAAAAAGCGTAACTTTATAGCAATAATAAACACGTTTTAAACACCGAATTAATGAAAGCAAAACCCAATAATTTTCCCGCAGAGGAAGAAGAAAAAACATTTCAATACCGCAGTTACGGGAAAGGCGAACTTGCCTCACTCTACCTCCCCAACATCACACAGCAAAGCGCCGTAGAGCGCTTCAACGAATGGATAGACGCCGCCCCGGGACTCAAAGAGCGGCTGTTGGCCACCGGCATGAATCCACGGAGCAGGCGATATACCCCCGCACAGGTACGGCTCATCGTCGAAGTACTCGAAGAACCTTAGAACAGCTCCTTCTCTGGAAGCCAGCAAGAGCTGTCATAGACGGTGTTCCGGGCACGTTGCTCCGGCGGGACGGCAGGGTCGTGAGATTCTTCGCAAGGGAGATACCGCCCGTTGACGGGGTCGTAGACGAAAGTTGCCACGCCGCCCACGCCAAGATGCTTGAATTTCACTTTATCCACATAGACACGGGTAATGCCGATTTCCTTGTCGCGCTCCACCACAATTCCATAGTCAGCCTTGTTATAAAAGTCGGCAGAGCCGTTGATGTCGTACATTTCCACACGCGGAGTAGCCCCGGTTGTGGGGTTGCGGTTCATCTTGCGCGGGTGGGCCACGAGGATCAGGAGGCAGTTATATTGCGTGGCAAATTCCGTAAATTTATTCAACAAATTAGAGATATATTGCGTCTCCGTCTGTCCCGGTGCAGGTTCGTGGTCGAAGCGGTTGAGCGGGTCGAAGACGAAGATGCGGCAACCACGGCGGACAACGAGTTCGCGGGCTTTGGCAAGCACACGGTCGGGGGTGGCATTGCCTTTCAGGGAGATATGGGAGACGTTCTCGGTGAGAAACTCCTCGGAGCGTGCCAGCAGTCCCTCCGTCATGCCGCAGCCGTTCTGGAAACGGTGGCCGGTAAGTTTCTCAATCAGTTTGCGGAGATGATAGACGATAGGGATGTTCTCCGGACTGAAGAAGCCAATCTTCCACTGATGTCGCAGGCAGAGACGCAGTACCAGTTCGTCCACCCATTCCGATTTTCCCGCGCCGGGCGTTCCGGTGACGATGATGTTGCGGCGGCGTTCGTAGGTACAGATTTTGTCCATTTCCTCCCACCCCGTTTCGGCACCGGGACCGAAGCCGTTGTCGAAAAGAGCCCGCAGGTCGCCGTGCAGGTCGGCGGCGGTGAAAATGCCTTCGAGGGGGACTTCCACCGCTTGTTCGATAGCGATGCGGAGACTTTCGAGGCCATATTTGACGAGATGTTCATTGGCGTCCTTGCAGTCCGGCCCGTAGGCGACCACGCGGCAACGCTCGGCACCGAGGCGGTTGACAAGTTCGTCGCGCAGGCGGATTCCGGCGGAATCGGTGTCGACGGCGATGATGATTTCTTCCAAGTCCTCGAAGTGGGTTTCCATGAAACGGTCGAGCCATGAGAGGTTGGAATTTGCACCGGCCGGGACGGAAATCACGCCTTTGAATCCGGCGGCAATGGAGGAAGCTGCATCCAATTCGCCTTCGTGGATGATGCAGGAAGTTTGCCCGATAAGGGAGTCGATGTTGTAAGGAATCAGTTCGGCACCCTGCACCATTTTGAAATGCTTTTTCCCACTGCGGAATTTCGTGTTCACCAGTTGCCCGCCTTCAAAATAGTTGAAGCAGACACAACGCTCCTTCGCGCCGAACTGCGGCATAAATTCCTCCTGTTCCGTGATGCGTAATTCGGCGATGACGGATTGCGGGATACAGCGCGTTTCGACCAGCCAACGTTCCGTGGCGTCGGAAAGGGTGGTTTTCGAGGCGTCGAACACAGGACGCTGAAAATGTTGCGGGACGACGGCTGCCGCACGACGCTTACGAGCCGCCTGGCGCTCTGCTTTCTCACGTTCTTCGGTGTCGTCGGGGACGTAGAAGTCGGCTCCGCAATGGTAGCAGTGGCAATGGCCGGTGTCGATGTTGACACGCAGCGAACGGTCACGCTTGTTGTGCCGCGTAGGTAGACATTGATTACAGATCGTTTTGATAACTCCACTTGTGCGGTGGCGGATATCTACTTGGTAATTGGCAAAATTTCTCATTGTTTTTCTAATTAATTTTATCGTTTACAGGAAGTTTGATATATCAACAATATCCCAGTCAGGGCTGACCGAAAAGACAGGCTGACAAGTCGGTGGTATCTACAACTCTCCTCCTTCGGGAAGGAGGAGTACCCGTAGGGGGAGGTGGTAGGTGAATGCATAAGTCGGTTATTATCAGCATTGTGTATCCACCTACCACCCCGGCTTTCAGCCACCCCTCCTTCGGGGAGGTTGTGTAAAAAGTAAGCATCAAGTGTTCTTTGACATATTGTATTAAAAAGGAAATGCTCTTTATCTCTTTATTTTGGTATTTCTATTGTTGTCCTTTGGTAAATGACCGCTATTAGGTATAC
>ENA-OQCB01000341-OQCB01000341.1-human-gut-metagenome-genome-assembly--contig:-NODE-341-length-21992-cov-2.947176_pt1 | contig 21992 bp, 21 predicted proteins | sample MGYA00242493_ERZ504568 | MGnify/ENA primary metagenome ERZ504568 (study PRJEB26092, sample SAMD00036229) | human gut metagenome | host: Homo sapiens | study: EMG produced TPA metagenomics assembly of...
CCGTGTGGATCGACATGACAGTATTGGGAAAGGAGTGATGGGATTGACTACATTTAAGATGTTGATGGATGATCCCCGGTTTGATAACATTCCTTTAATTCTGGAAACGCCGGATGAGTCTATTTGGTCGGAAGAAATAGAATATCTGTATTCTATATAATAAAAACGAAAGGAGGGGTCTTCTCAGACTATTCTTTTGTTTAACTAAAATTTATAATGCTTTTTGGTATGCAAGAGCTTGGAATGAAAAATTCTTTCTTTTGTGATTTGATAATAAATTTAAATATATTGTACTATGTTTATTTTAATGCCTGTCATCTTTGTTTTAGGGATTCTTGCAATCGCGCTGGAAGATAAGATAAAGATAAATAAAGCTGCGATAGCTCTGTTTATGGCAATATCACTGTGGATGATATTGATGTTTGACGCCTATGACATTTTTGTCGAACGCTCCAGTCCTTTGTTTCAAGAGTTTCTGACCCAAAACCCGGAAATTGGCAAATGCTCCTCTGAAAGATCAGTTTATTACATTTATTACAAACCGTTCGATTGTTTATCATTTAGGGAATGTATCCGAAACGCTTTTCTTTGTCATGTGTTCCATGCTGATTGTCGATATCGTGGATAAGCATGGTGGTTTTCCGGGCTGTTACCGGATATATCCGCACTGCCAATAAAAGGAAATTATTGTGGTATATAAGTTTTGGCCGCTTTTTTCTTTTCTGCCTTGTTGGATAATTTGGCTGCTGCTATCGTGATTATGGCTGTGTTACGGAAACTGGTTCCGGACCGGACAGATCGTTTGAAATATGCCTGTATGGTGATTATTGCTGCGAATGCAGGTGGTTCATGGTCTCCGATTGGTGACGTGACGACTATTTTGCTTTGGGTGGGCAAGAATGTCACAGCTATGCACCAGATTTCGCATGTATTCTTTCCGGCATTGATAAACTTGCTTGTGCCTCTGACGATTGCTAATTTTTGGTTGTTTAAGAAAGATGCGACTTTACGTGTGATGAGCGAGGAAGAAATGGCAGACGAATATGCACCGGAAATACCGAATCATTCGCGTCGGGTGATCTTTGTGATTGGTGTACTTTCGTTGGCTTTGGTTCCGGTCTTTCAGATGGTGACAGACCTTCCACCTTTCTTAGGTGTTTTGTTGGGCTTGGTGGTCCTGTGGTTCTATACGGATATCATGTATAGCAAACTGCATATGCACGAATCTAATAAGTTACGTATTTCTCAGTTACTTCCGAACATCGACCTAGCGACGATCTTTTTCTTTTTGGGTATCCTGATGGCGGTAGGGGCGTTGGAAACTTCCGGCCAGCTGGGTTTGATGTCTGCGTTTTTGGATAAGCGTGTGCATGAACCTTATCTGATTAGTTTCGTGATCGGTGGTTTTGTCTTCCTGTGTGGACAACGTGGCTTTGGTTGCGGCAACGATGGGTATGTATCCGATTGTGCCGGATGCGGCCAATCTGGCTCCTTATGCCCAGTTCTTCGTATCGGATGGAGGCTTTTTGGACATTCCTTGCCTACTGTGCCGTTACTGGCGGTAGTATTCTGATTATCGGTTCTGCAACCGGTGTAACGGTAATGGGATTGGAAAAGATCGATTTTATGTATTATACTAAAAGATTTTCAATTCTGGCATTGATCGGCTATTGCTGCGGTGCCGGTGTATATATGTTATTATTTGCATAAATTTTATTTATATGAGAAAAACATGGATTTTGATGGCAGCCTGTGCCATTACGCTTTCCGCAGTGGAAGCCTTTGCATGCACAGGACTGCTGGTAGGAAAGAAAGCTTCGGTTGACGGCTCCGTTATGATCAGCTATGCGGCAGATTCGCATACGTTATATGGTGAACTGTATCGCTGGCCGGCTGCGACTTGGCCGAAAGGGGCGATGCTGGATATCATCGAGTGGGACACCCATAAACCGTTAGGACAGATCCCGCAGGTTGAGCAGACCTATTCTGTGGTCGGCAATATGAATGAACATCAGGTTGCGATTACGGAAAGCACTTTCGGGGGCCGTTCCGAACTGGTCGACACGACCGGTATCATGGATTACGGCAGTCTGATTTATGTCACTTTGCAACGTTCCAAGACGGCGCGGGAGGCTATCCGGATTATGACTGACCTGGTGAAGGATTATGGCTACTATAGCAGTGGGGAAACGTTTTCTATTGCCGATAAGAACGAAGCTTGGGTGATGGAAATGATCGGTAAAGGTCCGGGTAATAAAGGAGCTGTCTGGGTTGCTATTCGTATTCCGGACGATTGTATTTCGGCTCATGCCAACCAATCTCGTATCCAGCAGATCCCGTTTGATGATAAGGAGAACTGCATCTATTCACCGGATGTTGTCTCTTTTGCTCGTGAAAAGGGATATTTCAGCGGCAAGGATAAGGATTTTAGTTTCCAGAAAGCCTATTGTCCGTATGATTTCAGTGCTCTGCGTGGTTGTGAAGCCCGTGTGTGGTCTTTCTTTCGCAAATATGATAAATCGATGGATCAATATACAGATTTGATCAAGGGTGATGTGACGAAGAAGCCGATGCCTTTGTATGTCAAACCTAATCGTTTGTTGTCTGTTCAGGATGTTCAGAACGGTATGCGCGACCATTTCGAAGGCACGGATTTAGATATGACGAAGGATGCTGGTGCCGGTCCTTACAAGGTTCCGTATCGTTGGCGTCCGATGACTTTTGAAGTGGACGGCCAGGAATATACGAACGAGCGTGCGATTGCTACGCAGCAGACCGGTTTTGTGATTGTTCCTCAGATGCGTAACTGGCTGCCGGATGCTGTCGGTGGTATCCTTTGGTTCGGTGTGGATGATGCGGATATGGCTGTCTTTACGCCGATCTATTGTTCGGTGACAGCTTCTCCCGAATGTTATCGTGTCGGAAACGGTGATATGATGAATTTTTCCTGGACATCCGCTTTTTGGATTCATAACTGGGTGGCTAATATGGCGTATGGCAAATATAACTATATGATTCAAGATATCCGCTCAGTTCAACAGGAGTTGGAGAACGGATATCAACAGACAATCCCGGCTATCGATAAGGCAGCATCAGAATTGTATGCCAAGAATCCGGCGGAAGCGGTCAAGTTCCTGACCTGGTTCAGTTCTACGACTGCCGACCAGGCAACGGCCCGTTGGAAGAAATTAGGAGAATACCTGTTAGTCAAATATATGGACGGTAACGTGAAGAAGGAAGAAAACGGACAATTCAAACAGAATGGTTACGGATTGTCTGAATATCCGGATTTCCCTGGCTATGACGAAGACTATTATCGTAGTATTGTAAAGAGCGCAGGTGATAAATTAAAAGTAAAATAATAGGCCTTTCAATGAAAAAATACTATATTTGGCGATAGATATTGTTGTACTAAATAAGAAAAGTATGAAAAAATTAATTGTTATGTTGATGCTGACGCTGTTCAGTATAGGTGCGTATGCACAGACGCAGCAAGGTCAATCCTCGTTTGGTTTCAACTTAGGTTATAATTTTAATGATATCGGCAATGCTACTATCGGCATCGATTATCGTTATTGTGTAACGGATGCGTTTCGTTTGACTCCGTCTATTACTCATTTTGTAAAGAATGATGGTCTGAATGCATGGGCGATCGATATGAATGCTCATTATGTGTTTAAATTGAGTGAGATGTTCGGCTTTTACCCGTTGGCCGGGTTGAGCCTTTCGTTTTGGAAAGCCAGCGTAGGTAATTTAAGTGCTAATGAAACTCGTTTCGGTGCTAATATTGGCTTGGGCGGTGAAGTGTATGCGACGGATCGGATATCTGTCGGGTTGGAAGCTAAATATAACATAATAAAGGATTTGGATGCCGCAGCATTAGCTGTCCGCGTTGGATACAATTTCTAAGTAACCGAGCTTTTGTCTATATAAAAAAGGGGAGTGGTAACACATCCCCTTTTTTATTTTCTAAAAGGACGATACATTTTCTGTTCCCGTTCTACCATTTCTGATATTCTTCGAACGTAATGTTTTGGAAATCGGGTATGACCTGATATACCTTGTCCTTCAAAGACTCTTCGGAATTGGTCGTGCTAAGTCCGATAACCCGCATACCCGCATTGGTTCCGGCTTGTATTCCGGCAAAAGAATCTTCAAATACCAAGCAGTCGGCAGGTGATACATGCAGATCGGAGGCGGCAAGCTGATAACACATCGGGTCCGGTTTCCCTTTTGTAATCCGGTCAGCGCTCACAACCGTATCGAACAGATTGTCGAGTTTCAAAAGGCGGAAAGCCCGTTCCAATTTGGCATTGTCGGAACTGGTGACCAAACCGACTTTTACCCCTTTACCCTTCAAAAGGTGGATAAACTCCATTGCACCCGGAACCGGTGGAAAAGGCATTTTCTGTTCGAAATCCATTGATTCGCGGGTTACCATTTCTTTAAATTCTTCAGACCGGTCGGAGAAATACTTATCCAATATATAAGGTAATGTCGTCCCTTTGATATGGGATGCGAAATTGGGGATTCCCGTCTGATAGCGTTCTCCCGCTTCATTCCAGTAAATATCGTAAATAGGTTCTGTGTCTACAACCACACCGTCGAAATCAAAAAAGGCAGTCTTCATAAACTGTTGTTCCATAAAAATCAATTCGTTTATAATAAGGTCATTTGTCTGCAAATATACTTCTTATTGGGATACAGGAAAATAAATTTGTAAATCTTATTGACTTTATTTTTTTATTGCGTAATAAAAAATGGCCTTACTGCCATATTATTCTTAAATCACTGTCAGTGATTATATGATCGGCGGCAGTGATTATATAATCGCCGACACTGATTTTATAATCACTGGCACTGATTTTAGAATAGTAGCAGGGAGAACGGGAAATAGACGGCTTGTAAAGAGCTATTTTAGTGTAGTTGTTCTAACTTTTTTGGAGATTTAATGCTATGGTAGTGCAAAAACTTATATCTTTGTGCACGTACACATGTTTGTTAACTAAAGGAAATTAATTGTCTAACTAATTATAGTATCAGAAAGCAAATGAAAGCGTATTTGAAATTAGCAGCTTTGTCTCTGACTTTGCTGTGTGGTGCCTGCCAACCTAACGACGGATGGCAGCAATTGTTTAATGGTAAGGATTTTACTGGCTTCAAGCAGTTGAACGGTAAGGCTCCCTATCGTGTAGAGAATGGATGTATGGTCGGCCAGACTGTGGATAAAGAACCGAATAGCTTTATGGCGACAGAACAAACGTATGGTGATTTTATTCTGGAGTTTGAAGTGAAATGTCATCCGGACTTGAATTCCGGGGTGCAGTTTCGAAGCGAAAGTAAGCCGGATTACAACAATGGACGTGTGCATGGCTATCAGTGCGAGATCGACCCGTCCGACCGTGCTTGGAGTGGTGGGCTTTATGATGAAGCACGACGTGGTTGGCTGGCTCCTTTGACGAATAACGAAGCCGGACGAGCCGCCTATAAGAAAGATGATTGGAACAAGTATCGGATTGAAGCTATCGGCAACAGTATCCGTATCTGGCTGAATGGCGTGAACACTTCGAATGTAGTGGATGATATGACACCGGAAGGTTTTATCGCTTTCCAAGTACATGGCATTTTCGGGAAAACGGAGAATGTCGGCAAGGAAATCTGGTGGCGCAATATCCGTATTAAGACGGAAAATCTGGAGGCAGAGCGTATGCAAGGCCCGTTGGCCCCGGAAGTGAACTGTATTCCGAATACGCTGACAGAAGCAGAAAAAGAGGCTGGTTGGAAACTGTTGTTTGATGGTAAGACTTCTAACGGATGGAGAGGTGCCGGACAGGAAACATTCCCCGAAAACGGATGGAAGATCGAAAATGGTGAACTGACTGTTATGAAGAATGGCGGTCCGGAAGGCAAAAGAGGTGGTGATATCCTGACTGTCGATGAGTTTGGTGCCTTCGAACTGAGCTTTGAGTTCAAGTTGACGGAAGGGGCAAATAGCGGTATGAAATATCTGATTCAGGAAAGCAAGAAGAATAAAGGTTTTGTGATCGGTCCGGAATACCAGGTTCTGGATGACAAGCAGCATCCGGATGCCAAACTGTACACGACTTATCCTGGTAGCCGTACAGTTTCCAGCTTGTACGATATTATCCCTGCGAAAAATAAACGCTTCAATGGTGTCGGACAGTGGAATAAGGGGGTTATCAAAGTATTCCCTAACAAGCATGTCGAACATTGGATGAACGGCTTTAAGACCGTTGAGTATGATTGGGCTTCGGATGCATTCCTGGAAGTCGTGAAGGGAAGTAAATTCGCGAAGAAGGAATATGCCGAATTCGGACCTTTCGGTACTGCTGAAAAAGGTCATATCCTTTTGCAGGATCACTGGGACGAAGTTTCTTTCCGAAATATCAAGATAAGAGAACTCAAATAGTTAACTAAAAAATAGGAACCATGACAACACGTAGAGATTTCCTTAAACACAGCGCCTTAGGTGCAGCTGGTCTGACTATTGGCGGACTGGGGTTCAGTACAGAGAGTTACGCTAACATAATGGGTGCAAACGAGAAGATTCGTGTGGGTATTGTCGGTTTTTCAGACCGTGCCCGCCATTCTTTGATTCCTGCTTTTATGGCTTGTGCCGATGAGTTAGGCTTTGAAATCGTCGCTATTTCCGACATCTGGAAACGGCGTAGAGAAGAAGGTGTTGCTTTCTTCCAGGAGAAATATGGAAAGAAAGTAAAAGCATTCCGTAACAACGAAGAACTGTATGACGCAAAAATGTGTGATGCTGTGATCGTTGCCACATCCGATTTTCAGCACGCTTTGCACTGTATCGAAGCAGTTAAAGCTGGATGCGATGCCTATGTAGAGAAACCTTTTGCAGAAACGATGGAAGATGCCCGTGCCGCCCGCAAAGCTGTGTTGGAAAGTGGAAAGATCGTGCAGATTGGTTCCCAACGCCGTTCGGCTCCAAACTATCATGCTGCCAACGACTTTATCCGCTCCGGTAAGTTCGGTAAGATCACGATGGTGGAAATGTGTTGGAACGTTAACCAGCCCGGACGCTGGCGTCGTCCGGCCTTGGTCGCACAATGTTTTGAGAAGGATACTGATTGGAAGCGCTTCCTGCTAAATCGCCCGTACGAAGAATGGGACCCGCGTAAGTATTTGGAATATCGCCTGTTCTGGCCGTATTCTTCTGGTATTCCCGGCCAGTGGATGTCACATCAGATCGATACGGTACACTGGTTTACTGGTTGCAACCATCCGAATAGTGTCGCAGCCAATGGCGGAATCTATCAATGGAATGACGGACGCCGCAGTTATGATACGATGACGGCGGTGTTTGATTATGGAAAAGCAGGCGAGAATTTCCAGGTCGTATATTCTTCCCGTATGCATAACTCAGCAGGCGGAACAAAAGAATTGTACTTTTCCAATGGCGGTACGTTGAACCTGGATACAAATAAAGTGACATCGGAAGGTGGCCTGACTAAACGTTTCGCGGATGAAATGGGAATGCAACCGAACCTGTTGGAAGAATTCGAATTGCCTTCCATCAAGGTGGAAACGGGTTCCAATACAGGAGCTGACCCTATGACAAACCTGCATATGCGTAATTGGATGGAATGCGTGAAAAGCCGCAAGCAACCGAATGCTCCGGTAGATGCCGGCTATAATCATTCCATTGCCAACATCATGTGTACGGCTTCTCTTCGGACAGGAGAAAAAGCAACATTCGATGAAGCAAGACAGGAAGTGCTTGCCGGTGGCAAAGTCTTTAAATATTGATTATTCGTTCCGTAAGAAGCTGCACAGTACGATTCTTTGACGTACGTCGGCAATAACATTCTTTGTGGAGGTAAGTAGACTGAATGTGTACTTATCTCCATAACTTTTTTTGTACTGTTTCCAAGTCTTTCACGGTACAGAAAAAGAAGCCGCTTACTGGCTGTTCCTGCCCGAAATTATGGAACTTGTTGCCCAGATAGAAATTCAGCCCATAAAGATTTGCGTATGTCTTCAGATCATTCATTACATACATATTCATGTCGTCCAACGGATATTCTTTCTGAACCTGCTCGGCAAACGGACGGGCGGAACTTCCTTGGCGATACCGCGCATGACAACCCCGTCGATCAGTAAGTTAATGGCAAAAGCCAATGCGATTGTCGCATACAGGATCTTGATGTTGATCTTCTTAAACATCTGATAATAGACAGTCGCCAGAATAGCCAAAAGGACTATCAGTATACAAATTGTTAGTCCGCAGGGATATGCGAACATATTCGATACCAACTCGACCATTTCCAGTGTCGATTGGCGGCTTGTGTACTGACTCGCAATCTTGACTGGATCGATTGCTCCGGCCATCGTCAGGCCAACGGCAATTACGGACGACGGCAGTAATGGAGGCCATGAAAGCGGCAAATACTCGGGTTACCTTCGTCCGGTATTCCGTAATATATAATGTATATTGGGCCAGGAAAATGGCAATAAACGGATATGCCGGCATCAGGTATACGCTTCGTTTGCTGGAAGGTATCGAATAGAAGAAAATGATACAAACCAGTGCAACTAAGCTGAACAGTTTCTCTTTTTCCATCGATCGAATATTATTCCAAGTGTCAGCCAGTATCTCTTTCACCGACTTTTCCGATTTGTGCAATTTTAATCCGAATAAAGAGAAAAAGAAGAAGATCGTCCAGGGAACAAATCCCGCAGCCAGTGTCATGAAATTGTACCAGACTCCGTTTTCATGCCCTAAATTGTAATGGATATCAGGCGTGCTGAGGTGGAAGAAACGACCGAAATTCTCTGCTAACACCACATTCAGGAACGCATCACCTCCTTGTTTCCAGGCAGCGACATACCACAATAGAGGTAGGAATATCGAAGAAATACCAGCATAAAGAAGTGTTTTGAATATCACTAAATAGGAGTATTTACGAAGCATCAGCAAATAGACCCCGAAAACAAATAACGGCAGGATAATACCCACCGGTCCTTTTGTCAGTACGGCACATCCCAATAAGGCCGGAATGGCGATCGGCACTCCTTTTAGCTCCAGTTTGTCTTCCCACCTGTATAGCTGATAAAGCCCGATCACTATAAAGGTTGTCAGTAGCATATCCACACGCGTGGTCATAGCCGCCCGATGTATCTCGATACAGGTGATGAGCAATAGCGTGGCGATGAATGCCTGCTGGAACCGCAACCGCTTGCCAAAGAAAACCAGCGTGAAACCGATCAGTATGATAAAAGCCAACGCAGACGGTAGGCGGGAGGTGAACTCTGAAACATATCCCTGCGGTAGGGAAGCGACTGCCATCAGCCAATGCGCCAACGGCGGCTTATAAGCAAATTCGTTTGCATAGACCTGTGGCAAAATCCAGTTGCCGGTTTCGAGCATGGAAACGGCAACCGCCGCTTCGCGAGGTTCTCCCTTGGTCGAAAAATCTCCCAGCCCGATCCAGGGAAGGACGGCGATTATACAAATGACGATAATCATCGTTACCGGCTTTTGCAGATAAAGATATTGAAGAGTAGGTGTGCGCATAGTTTAAATCGGTAAGGAGCTTCCGCCCCGTTGAATAAATTTTTCTGAACTACAAAAGAACGACTTTTTACGGACTTTTTGTTCTTTTCGGGAAACTTTTTTATGTTCCTAAACATTCTTTGATGGAAGTCCGGATGACATTCGCATCTTCTTTATTCTCTTTCAGAATGGAGAGGACGAGGTTTAAATAACTCTCTTTATTACTGATCCCACAGTATTTGCAAAGCTGGGACTGAGGCAGCATCCCTTTCTGATTGTAGACGCGAAGGATATTTTTGTAATCTCCGGTTTCGGCAAACTGGATGAATTTCTCCTTGATCCCCGTATAGATTTCATCTACATGTACGGTGTCGCGGATACTTTCCACATGCTCGGTCAGTTCGTCCACCGTGCTCATCTTCCGGTTCAGGGCTGTTTCCAACTTTTTCTGTACGCGATGGCGGGCATGAAGCAAAACCTGGCTTTCGAGATCTTTCAGGAAAAGCTTGATGACGTTTTCTTTGACCTGGTTGAAGACCTGTTCCGGATCTTTCATCAGGCGGGCGGCAACAGTCTTGATGACCGGCTCCAGCATCAGCAGGTTTTCTACTTCGGCCACGTTGGGCACGTAGATATGTTGTTCGCGCAGGTAAGCGATTTCTCCTTCCGTACGACGGTCACGATCGACGATCCCTTTCGAGTCCAGCGTATGGAAATCTTTCAACTGGGCGAATGCCTTTGTTGTTTCGATTACTTTCTGGCAACCTCCCATCGGTTTCACTTTGTAGTCGGGAAAGATAAGCGGATAGAGGCGGCTGTCTATGCTGTTGGAGTCGGTCCCTTCGATAAACAGGATCGGTTTGCGACTGCCTAATATTTCCATATAGACCTCTTCCGGGAAACTGTCGTTGCTTTCGATCAGTTCGTAGTCCCATATCCGGGCATCCCCATTGTAAGAACGTATCCAGAGGCGTTTGCTGTTATCGCGGGAGGCGGCGAAGTCGATGTCGTGCGTCAGATACACATAGGTACAATCCGGCCGCATGGCTTCTATCTCGTCCCACAAAGGATTTTTGATGGAGTCGTGGAGCAGGACTTCCGGCTCTTCAATGATTAATAATGCATTTTCAGGAGCACAGAGTACGGCTCCTATCAGATAGAATACCAGCTTTTCGCCGTCGCTCATCCTGCCGGCCGTATAGGAATCTCCGTCGATACTGGTGGAGGCCAGCTCTATAAAACCCGATTTGCGTACCAGCCGGTTATGTGGGAACATCTTCTCCCAAATCGTCTGGATACGGTCTATCTTGGTGACCGGCGGCAATAGATCAGGGGGCCAGCTTGCTTTCTTCTTTATACTGGACGGCAGCTTCGAATTCTTCCGTTTGCAAATGCAGGATCAATTTTTCGTATTCTGACATACGCGGCATGAAAAGTCGTTCTGCAATCATGGATTGGAGTCTGGCCAGCTCGTTGCCGTCCGCCGGAGCCTTGCTTTCTTCGCTGCTAAGGAAGAGGGAGTGCATTCCGGATATCCATACGCTTTGTCCGGCGTAGCGTTGGTGCAAGTTTCTGCCGAAGGAGCTTTTACCGGCCCCGTTTGCCCCGATTACGACCAGTACTTTCGTGTCAAGCGTAACGGGAACTGAAGTATTTTGATTGGTAGGAAGAATTAAATCCATAACTAGTCTCCGATTAGTTTCCCCAAAGGTAAATAAAATTTTATAGGCGGGAAACAAAAGTTCCATCGGCATGAAACAAAAATTCCATAAGCATGGAACAAGAGTTTCGTGCCTATGGAACTTTAATTTCTTCCGTATGTAAGGGACGATTTAATATGCCCGTGCGAACAATACGCGCTGTGCAGAAGGTTTGCCGGTCACCATACACTTGCCAGGAGTCTTGTCACCGTCCAGTGGAATGCAGCGGATTGTAGCTTTCGTCTCGTTCTTCACCTGCTCTTCCGTTTCGGGAGTTCCGTCCCAATGAGCCATGATGAAGTAACCTTCTTCGATCTTTTCCTTGAACTCTTCGTAGGTATCGACTGTAATTGTCTTTTCCGTACGATGATCGAGTGCTTTCTGGAAGATGTTCTTTTGGATTTCTTCCAGCAGGTTCTGGACGTATGTTTCGATGTTGTCGCAAGTCACAGTTTCTTTTTCCAGTGTATCGCGACGCATCACTTCTATCGTGTTGTTCTCCAAATCGCGTCCTCCCATAGCTAAACGTACGGGAACGCCTTTCAGTTCGTATTCGGCGAACTTCCATCCCGGCTTCTTGTTGTCGGCGTCGTCGAATTTTACGGAGATACCCAACGCTTTCAGCTTAGCAACGATGCCGTTTACCTTTTCGCTGATCTGCGCCAACTGCTCTGCGCTGCGGTAGATCGGGATGATTACCACTTGGATAGGAGCGAGGTGAGGAGGCAATACCAGGCCGTTATCGTCGGAATGGGACATGATCAGGGCTCCGATCAGACGGGTTGAAACTCCCCATGAAGTAGCCCAGGCGTATTCGTTCTTTCCGTTTTTGTCGATAAAGGTAACGTCGAATGCCTTACCGAAGTTCTGTCCTAAGAAGTGAGACGTACCGGCTTGCAGTGCTTTTCCGTCTTGCATCATCGCTTCGATCGTATAGGTATCCAATGCTCCGGCGAAACGTTCGCTTGCAGATTTGACACCTTTGACGACCGGCATCGCCATATAGTTTTCTGCAAAGTCAGCATATACACCTTGCATCTTCTTTGCTTCGATTTCGGCTTCTTCACGTGTCGCGTGGGCAGTATGTCCTTCCTGCCACAGGAATTCTGCGGTACGGAGGAAGAGGCGTGTACGCATTTCCCAACGCATCACGTTCGCCCACTGATTACAAAGGATAGGCAGGTCGCGGTAAGACTGAATCCAGTTGCGATAAGTGTTCCAGATAATTGTCTCGGAAGTCGGACGGATGATTAGTTCTTCTTCCAGCTTGGCGGCCGGGTCGACCACGACACCTGTACCGTCATGGTTTGTTTTCAGACGATAATGTGTTACAACGGCACATTCTTTGGCGAAGCCTTCTACATGTTCGGCTTCCTTGCTCAGGAATGATTTCGGGATCAGCAAAGGGAAGTAAGCGTTTACGTGGCCTGTTTCCTTGAACATATCGTCTAGGATACGTTGCATCTTCTCCCAGATAGCGTATCCGTAAGGCTTGATCACCATACAGCCGCGTACTGCAGAATTCTCTGCCAGATCCGCTTTGATTACCAGATCCTGGTACCACTGCGAGTAGTTCACACTTCTCGGAGTCAGTTCTTTCAGCTCTTTTGCCATTTCCTTATAATTCTTATGTTTTTTTCTATTGATTCCAAATATGACGTGCAAAGGTACAAAATTGAATTGATAATTGACAATTGACAATTGACAATTCATGCAATTCAATGCGTCATATTTGATAAAAAGCAATGAAAAAGGCCACTCCTCGAAAGAAGTGGCCTTTTATTATGAATAAGGATTATTCTTATTTGTATGCTTCGCCCTTAACAGCTGCAATACCCGGAAGAACTTTACCTTCGATGGCTTCCAGCAGGGCGCCACCACCTGTAGACACGTAAGAAACGCCGTTTGCCAGACCGAACTTGTTAACACAAGCAACTGAATCGCCACCACCCACTAATGAGAAAGCGCCGTTCTTGGTTGCTTCAACGATAGCTTCGCCAACTGCGCGGGAACCATCTGTGAAGTTTTCGAATTCAAATACGCCTGTAGGACCGTTCCACAGGATCGTTTTGGAGTTCTTGATAACTTCAGCATAAAGAGCAATAGTCTTCGGACCGATGTCAAGACCTTCCCATCCGTCAGGAATTTCGTTGACGTTGGCATAAGCAGTCTTGGCGTCGTTGCTGAAATCGTCAGCGATCTTAGCGTCAACAGCCAATACCAGATTTACACCTTTTTCTTTGGCTTTTTTCATCAGGTCGAGAGCCAGATCCAGCTTGTCATCTTCGCAGATTGATTTACCGATCTTACCACCCATAGCTTTTGTGAAAGTATAAGTCATACCGCCGGTGATGATCAGGTTGTCTACCTTGTTTAACAGGTTTTCGATGATTTCGATCTTGGAAGAAACCTTGGAACCACCCATGATTGCTGTAAACGGACGAGTGATGTCGTTCAATACCTTTTCAACCGCTTTTACTTCTTTTTCCATCAGGTAGCCGAACATTTTGTGGTCAGCATCGAAATAATCAGCGATCAATGCCGTAGAAGCGTGAGCACGGTGAGCGGTACCGAACGCGTCGTTTACATAGCAGTCAGCATAAGATGCCAATCTCTTTGTAAATTCTTTCTGACTTTCTTTAACAGCTTTCTTGGCAGCTTTCTTTTCTTCGTCTGTTGCATCTTCAGCCAAACCTCTCGGCTTGCCTTCTTCTTCAGCATAAAAACGAAGGTTTTCAAGCAACAATGCTTCGCCCGGTTGCAAAGCGGCAGCCTTAGCGCCGGCTTCTTCACCGATACAGTCGTTAGCGAACTGAACATCAACACCCAGCAATTCGGAAACGTGTTTCAGGATGTGTTTCAGTGAATATTTGTCAGTAACGCCTTTCGGACGGCCCAGGTGAGAACCGATGATTAGACTACCACCGTCTGCCAAAATCTTTTTCAGAGTAGGAAGAGCGGCACGCATACGAGTGTCGTCGGTGATGTTGAAGTTTTCGTCCAATGGAACGTTAAAGTCAACTCTTACAAATGCCTTTTTGCCGGCAAAATTGAAATTGTCAATTGATTGCATAACTCTTATATTTAAGTTCTGTATTAAAATATCACGCTTAGCGGACGCAAACTTACACAAAAATATTTTATTTCGTTGTTTCATATTCTATAATTATTGGCTTGAATGCAAAACTTCCTTACGCTTCGATCAAAACATGTGAGGAAACGGGGAACGGGGGTTATTGTAGTAATTTTTTTTTAATACTTTTAATAGACAGTAATAAATGAAGACTTTTATATTTGTCGCCAGCTATTGATAAACAATTTTGTACTAAAATTTTTTATAGTAATGCGAACGAATCATCTTAATCTATTACTTGTACTCGTACTTGTATTATTTCCGATGAGTACACGCGCATATGGCGCCGGTGAATGTGTGATGTTGTATACTCCCTACACTAAGATTGCGGTTCCGCCGGGAGAGTCTATCAATTACAGTGTTGACGTCATTAATAATTGTGACGAAGTGAGAAATGCTTCTATTTCCGTCTCAGGAATGCCGCGAGGATGGAAGTATGAGATGAAAGCTGGAGGTTGGACGGTTGACCAGATATCCGTTCTGCCGGGTGAGAAGAAGAATTTTACTTTCAAAGTGGATGTCCCGTTTAAGGTGAATAAAGGAACGTACCATTTTACGCTGTCCGCTCCGGGTGTTGCGGAATTGCCGTTGACTGTAACTGTTTCTGAACAGGGAACTTATCAAACTGAATTTATGACAAAGCAGCCCAATATGCAGGGCAATTCGAAATCGACCTTCAATTTCAACGCGACGTTGAAGAACCAAACTGCCGACCAGCAACTATATGCGTTGATGGCAGACGCTCCGAGAGGATGGAACGTCACTTTCCGGGTGGCGGGCAAGCAGGCTACTTCCGCACAAGTGGAAGCCAATGCGACGGAAAATATCAGCATCGATATAAATCCGGCGGCTAATGTGCAGGCAGGCACTTATAAGATCCCGGTCCATGCGACAACCAGTTCGACCTCTGCCGATATCGAGTTGGAGGTAGTTATCACTGGTTCTTATGATATCGAACTGACGACTCCGAGAGGATTGTTGAGTGCTGAAATTACGGCAGGAGATATGAAACGTATTGATTTGGTCGTACGCAACAATGGGTCTGCCGAACTGAAGGATGTCCAGTTGACAGCCACTAAGCCGCTTGACTGGGAAGTAACCTTTGAACCTTCTAAAATAGACAAACTGACGGCTGGTAGCACGACGAATGTTACTGCGACTATAAAAGCATCCGGAAAAGCTCTTCCTGGTGATTATGTGACGAAGATGACGGCCAAAACACCTGAAGTCAATACGACTGCGGAGTTCCGCATATCCGTCCATACTCCCATGATTTACGGTTGGTTGGGAATTTTGATTATTGTGCTCGTGCTGGGCGGTGTGTATTATCTGTTCCGTAAATATGGAAGGAGGTAAGTCATGTGCCAGTATGTGATCGAACTTACCGGTTTGACGAAAAAGTATGGAAACTTTACTGCCGTGAACGACCTGAACTTGCAGATTCGTAAAGGTGAGATATTCGGATTGTTGGGGCCGAATGGGGCGGGTAAATCAACGACCATACTCATGATGCTGGGCTTGACCGAACCGACGACCGGCTTTGTAAAAGTATGTAATATCGATTCTACTACTCATCCGATAGATGTAAAGCGTAAGGTCGGATATCTGCCGGAGGATGTGGGGTTCTACGAGGATATGACGGGGATCGAGAATCTTATCTATACTGCTGCCCTCAATGGCATTCGGAAGAAAGAAGCACGTGTGAAAGCGGAGCGGTTGCTTGACCGGGTAGGGTTATTGAAGGAAGCGGATAAGAAGGCCGGTAAATATTCCAAGGGAATGCGCCAACGTCTCGGATTGGCTGATGTGCTGATCAAAAGTCCTGAAGTAATCATTTTGGATGAACCGACTTCGGGGATAGATCCGGCAGGAGTGCAGGAATTTATGGATTTGATCCGGCAATTGAGCCGGGAAGAGGGATTGACTGTCTTGTTTTCTTCCCATCATTTGAACCAGGTCCAGCAAGTTTGCGATCGGGTGGGATTGTTTGGCGGAGGAAAGCTGTTGGCGGAGATTGAACTGACAGATTTGCATAAGACCGAGCATGGGCTTGATGATATCTATAATCAATATTTCGGGGGAGGACGTAGCCATGAGTAATACGAATCATCCTTTCTGGGTTATTGTCAATAAGGAAATCTCCGATTATGTGAGAAGTTGGCGTTTTATTATCCTGATCGTTATCATTGCACTGACCTGTATGGGGTCGTTGTATACGGCTCTGACAAATATCCGTGAAGCGATAAAGCCGAATGATCCTGATGGAGCTTTTCTTTTTCTGAAACTGTTTACGGTTTCGGACGGAACGTTGCCTTCTTTTGCAGTATTTATTAGTTTTCTGGGACCATTGTTAGGAATTTCACTGGGATTCGATGCTATTAATTCGGAACAGAACAAAGGAACGTTGAGCCGTATCTTGTCTCAGCCGATTCACCGGGATTATTTGATTAATGCAAAGTTTGTGGCGGCTCTGACTGTAATCGGCATCATGTTGTTCATGCTGGGATTTCTGGTCATGGGATTCGGGCTGATTGCGATCGGAATCCCGCCTACGGCAGAAGAGTTTATGCGTGTTATCTTCTTTCGGTCGTAAGTCTTTTTTATGTGGCATTCTGGTTGTAACTTGTCGATATTCTTTCGATCCGTTTTTAAACAGGCGGCAACATCGGCATTGGCTTGTGTGGCGATTTGGTTTGTTTTTCAGCGTTTTTTATAATATGATTATCAACCTTGTCGGAAAGGCATTGAGTCCTTCAGCTTGGGCTTCTTGACTTATCAGGTGATCGCTTACCAACGGTTATGCTGAATTTACTTGCGTTTTGCACCGAGTGAGTTGTTTAATGAAGCGACGATGACATTGTTAATACCTTCCGTGCGGAGTCTGGGACCGTTGACAATGGAGCAGGTGCATGGTGCGATTCCAAGTCCGTTGCCTTTAGGCCAGAGTCTTTTGGTTGTTTGGCCGCAACTGACTGGATTGATTGCTGCGACAGTTGTATGTTTTGCTTTGTCGTATGTCTCTTTTATGAGGAAAGAAGTACGGTCAAGGTGAATAATATGCTAATAAATCAATGTGTCAATCAGTAGGAGCTTTCCATCTATTGGCACGTTGATTTATTGGCATATTGGCACTTTATTTATCATTCTGTTAATTTGAAACGCAAGCGTAGCCGGCCGTCGGTATAATCGTATGTCAACATTTTGAAATGTCCGATTTCAGAAGTGTTATTGACATGCGCTCCGATACACGCGCAAGCGTCATAATCTCCGATGCGGACAATACGCAGTGTGTCGCTTGCGTCTTCCGGCAACTTGCTAAGATCGACGATCTCCTTGGCTTCCGCTTTCGGTACAAATTCGATTGTAACAGGCAAATGCCGGTCGATCACCTCATTTACCCGGCGTTCCACCTCTGCCATTATTTTCGGCTGTCGGTTCTTCCGGCAACTCGTAGTCACATTTACTCTTTTTCCTTTCTATATGTGCATTCTTCGAACGCGGGCAACCGAACATACGGACCATCGTCTGATTCAAGATATGTTCTGCCGTATGCATAGGAGGATATTCGGCTTTGTTGTGCTCGTTTAATTGGATTTCCTGTTCCATATTAATTATTCTGGTTGATTAAATTTACTACTATTTTTACCATAATGTCTTTTTCATTCGTACGACTTTCAGCAATCATTAGAGTGAGGGCTACTAATGTATTATCAGCGATCCGTTTTTCTCCATTCGTATGATAGAGAAGACCGTTTTTTTCCATAAACCAGAGGAATAGCATAGCTGCAATTCGTTTATTACCATCGCTGAAAGAATGATTCTTTGTTACCAGATAAAGTAGCATAGCTGCCTTCTCTTCAATACTGGGATAAAGTTCTACACCATCGAATGTCTGGTAAATGGTTGAAATCGAACTTTTGAATGACTGATCTTTTTCATGTGCAAACAGTTCGCTTTCCCCGAATTTACCTTTTAGGCTTCGAATAGCTTCCATTGCATTTTCATAGGTGGCATGAAATCTATCTCCTTTTGTCGTCTCTTCGATTGTGAGTTGCTGATAATCGTATTTGTCTAAAGTGTCAAGGGCATAGACATAATCGGTTACAACAGCCAATAGGCCTTTAGACTGTTCGGATGTTAGTTGTTCCTGGTTTTTGAGTGTATTGCCGAGGATACGGACGATGTCTTTCAACTCTTGATAATGTTCTAATTGTATCTTTTGGTTGATGGCATATCCTTTAATAAGATAGTCTTTTAGTATTTTGTTGGCCCAGATACGGAATTGGGTGCCGCGCTTGGATTTTACCCGATAGCCTACCGATATGATAACATCGAGATTATACAGTAAAGTTTCATATTTTTGATCACCTTCTGAACCCATGTGTGCAAATTTTGCACATGTGGTATCTCTATATAGTTCTCCCTCTTTATATATGTTATTGATATGTCGACCAATGACTGTCCTGTCTTTTTGGAACAATTCACTCATCTGTGCTTGTGTCAACCAAACCGTTTCTTTTTCCATTTTGACATCCATTTTGATTTCCCCGTCTTCTGTTTGATAGATGATGACATCGTTTAAAGAAGGGTTGAAACCAGCCGTATGTATAGGTGGATATTCGGCTTTGTTGTGCTCGTTTAATTGGATTTCCTGTTCCATGATTCGACTTCTTTTTTAATATACTATATACATTAGTATCACATATTCACCTGAAACCAACAGTTCGCCATCCCGCTCTGTTCCCTCCAATGTGAATCCTAAACGTTTCGGTATGGCGTTACTTGGATGGTTTTCGACAGCACACCGGATTTGGATGCGGTTTATGTTTCGTTTACAGACAGCCCATTGGCAAAGATAACGGACTGCGTGCGTAATAATTCCTTTTCCCCGGTAGGTGGGAAGTAGCCAGTAACCTATTTCGGTACGATGGTTGGGTGCATCGGAGAAATGGAAACCTGCCAGTCCACAAATAGTTTCCCCTTGTTCCAAAATGTAAACAGGATCGCGTTGCTCGTATGGAACAGCCAATACGGATTGTAGGAACCTTTCTTCATCCACAGCACTTTTAAGGCTGTCGACAAAAGGCAGCCAAATACGCAGATCTTCCCGGTCCTTATCGATCACTTCAAAGATTGGGACTGCATCCATTAAAGTCGCTTCCCGGATTGTATAACCGGAAATACCGATGGGATGGGAGTGGGGACGAATCGTCTTTTCGAATGCTTTTCTTGCACTGTTATTCCGGTAATACACTTCGCCGCAATATCGGAAACCTAATGTGTCGATCAGACGTAACATATAAGTATTGTCATATTTCGTGTCCACACGGAAATTGTAGACACCTTTCTTACGGCTCACCTCCTCGGCTTGCAACATAAATTGCTTTGCCATGCCCTGCCGTTTCATCTCGTCGGCAATGGCAAGACGGTGGACGATGACATAAGGCAGGTTGTTTGACCATTTGCCCTCTATCTCTTTATAGACAGGTTCTCCGTCGAATGAAATGACTCCGTATGCAACAACCTGGTCTTCCCGGCAAATGACGTATCCGTTTCCGTCCTGTATGTCCTGACGGATATGCTCGATAGCTGGATAGCTTTCATCCCATTGTTGACTTCCAAGGCGTTGCATCTGGGCTTTTGCCTGACCGATGATTTGCCAGATTCGCTCGATATCTGTCTTTTCTGCTTTTCGAAATGTGTCGGATATATTTGAGGTTGCCATTGTTTTTTGAATTATTGTAATGAATCCTCAAAGATAGTTTTTTTCTTAAAGTAATTTTTCTTTTAGTAATGATGTTTTTGGGCTGGATGTCATTTTATGACTATAATAGCATTTGATAGTTGACTTTACCGCAGAAAAAAATACTTCCGGTTAAAATATCTGTTTCTCCCATTCGTCTACCTACATGAAGAAACATAAAAGACGAAATAAATATGGAAATAGAAATTTATGCAGACAAATGCATCGGTTGTGGAAAATGTGTCGAAAATTGCCCCAGTGGTGTATTGTCAATTACAAATGACGGCTCGCATTTTTGTGTCAGTGTTACCAATAAGGACTTTTGTTTCGGATGTAAAAGATGTACAAGACTTTGTCCAAATGATGCCATCAAGGTCAAGAAGAGCCACAAGAGAGAACATAATCGGACTGCCATCAAATCAAGATTTTGGTTTGTTTTTACCGTTTTTTTAATGGCTGTATTCTTTTTCTTCAGTCGTTAAAATGATGGAAATAGATATATTTACATATAATTGTACGGGTTGTGGAAAATGTGTAACTTGCTGCCCATGTGGGTGTTTTACATTGGTGGACAATGGTTCATGCCGTTTCGTCAATATTATTGCTGCTGATTTGTGCATCGGGTGTAAACTTTGTGAACAGCATTGTCCTAATAATGTGATTAAAATTGAACGAACTTAAAAAAGATAAAATAATGAACGTATGGAAATTAAGAGCTAAATTCATGCTCAATATGACAGGCGGAATTTGTATGATTGCTCTGGTTGTAGGAATTGTCATGTGGTTATGGAACTGGCTTGTTCCGTCCATAACGGGATGGAGCAATATCAATTATTGGCAGGCTTTAGGACTGACGCTTCTATTCCGCTTCTTAAACGGGAATATACTTCCTCCGATGTTTCACATTAAGAAGAGAGGGAGTTTCGAGAAAATGAAAAAAATGTCGGTGGAAGAACGAAGTGCATTTATTCGCAGACAGTTATCAAGGTTGAGCCATGAGGATATAGACAATGAAAAGGCATAACGTTGCAGAAATATTCAAAAAATATCGCCGACAGTTATTTTCATTCATACGCTATAGAACTTCGGAAGATGAAGCAGAAGACATATTACAAGATGTATTCTTACGGTTTATCCAAGCGGATAATGTAAGTCCTATCAATCAAGTTTCGAGTTGGCTTTTCCAAACGGCAAGAAACAAAATTATCGATAACGGCAGGAAATGTAAAGAAGAACGGATGCCCGAAATTGTCATACAGCAAGATGGTGATACTTTTATGCAGCAAGTAACCGACTTTTTTGATAGACGAGGAGCAATCCCCCGAAAAAGAATATCTGAAAAGCGTTGTGTGGGAAGAATTGGAAAAAGCTCTTTACGAATTACCCGAAGAACAAAGATACGTGTTCGAGCAAACGGAATTGAATGGCCTTACATTTATCGAATTATCCGAAATGTGTAAGACGCCCGTGAATACTTTGATTTCTCGAAAACATTATGCCGTCAGATATCTTCGTAAGCGGCTTAAAAATATCTATGAATCATTGATTTATGAAGAATAATCAATATCAAATATAGACTTTATATGTAAGAAAAGGCAGTATCATTTGCGGAGTATTGCCTTTCCGGTTGTAAATTTCCGCTTATGTTCCTCCGGATAGAGTTTTCCTGCATACTTCAACGCTTTTCCCTTGACGAGCGTTGCGATCTGCCCGTTGTTTAAAGGCGAATCGGTCTTTCTTGATTGTAAAACTATACAACTGTAGTTTCGCACCCTTGTCCAGGCTTCAAAAAAGGATAAAAAATAACAAGTGACACGAAAAAAAATTGTAACTTAGATGTTGCAAAAAAACTGAATTACAACAATTTCAAGATCACTT
>ENA-OQCB01000345-OQCB01000345.1-human-gut-metagenome-genome-assembly--contig:-NODE-345-length-21853-cov-3.214720_pt1 | contig 21853 bp, 21 predicted proteins | sample MGYA00242493_ERZ504568 | MGnify/ENA primary metagenome ERZ504568 (study PRJEB26092, sample SAMD00036229) | human gut metagenome | host: Homo sapiens | study: EMG produced TPA metagenomics assembly of...
GTACAAATAGGAGGTATAAAATATGTGTGGAATTGTGGGATATGTGGGAAAAGAAAATGCGGCATCTATTTTGATAGAGGGGCTTTCCAAGCTGGAGTATAGAGGATATGATTCTGCGGGTATTGCAGTGCTGGATAATAGCCGCGACAAAAAAGAAATTGAAATCATCAAGGCGAAAGGTCGTTTACAGGCGCTTCGTGAGATGACAGATAATGGAAAAGCGGTAAAAGGGTATTGTGGAATTGGTCATACCCGCTGGGCTACGCATGGTGAACCATCAGTGATTAATGCGCACCCTCATGTATCAAAGGATAAAAAAATCGCGGTGGTACATAATGGGATTATTGAAAATTATAAGGAAATAAAGGAATATTTACAGAAAAAAGGTTATGAATTTGTGTCACAAACAGACACAGAAGTAATCGCCCATCTTTTGGACTATTATTACAAAGGGAACTGTTTGGAAGCGATTACAAAGGTATTAGGAAGAGTGAGAGGTTCCTATGCGTTGGGAATTCTTTTTCAGGAAAATCCGGGAGTTATGTATGCTGTGAGAAAGGATAGTCCTTTAATCGTTGGGAAATCTCCTCAGGGAAATCTCATTGCATCTGATGTCCCTGCGATTTTGAAGTATACAAAGACCGTATGCTACATTGATGACAGAGAAATTGCCGAAATTAAGGCAGATGGTATACGTTTTTATGATATTGATCAGGAAGAATTGCAAAAAGAGTTCAAAACCGTGGAGTGGGATGCAAAAGCAGCGGAAAAAGAGGGCTTTGAGCATTTTATGCTGAAGGAAATCTATGAGCAGCCGAAAGCAGTAGCAGATACTATCAGTCCCAGAATTAAGAATGGGAAAATTGTGATTGACGAATTGGAAATGACAGACGAAGATATTAAGAAGGTCAGTCGTATTCAGATGGTAGCTTGTGGTTCTGCATATCATGTGTGCGTATGTGCGAAATATGTGCTGGAAAAGCTGGCAAAAATACCGGTAGATGTGGATTTGGCATCGGAGTTTCGCTACAGGAATCCCCTTATGGCGAAGGACACATTGGTGATTGTCGTGAGTCAGTCGGGGGAAACGGCAGATTCGCTGGCAGCTTTAAGGGAGTCTAAGAAAAAGGGCTATAAAGTGCTGGGAATTGTAAATGTAGTAGGAAGTTCTATTGCACGAGAAGCGGATAGTGTTTTTTATACATGGGCAGGACCGGAAATCTCTGTGGCTACTACAAAAGCGTACAGTACTCAGCTGGCAGCAGTTTATCTCATTGGATTACTTTTTGGAAAAGTAAGGGGTACGATTAAAGATAAAGAGTATAGAGAATATATTCACGAGCTGGGAACACTTCCTGAGAAAATTCAGAAGATTTTTAGATGAAAAAGAGAGGATACAGTGGCTTGCTAATAAGTATTCGCATACAAAAGATGTATTCTTTATCGGAAGAGGCCTGGACTATGCAATTTCTTTAGAAGGTTCTTTGAAGTTAAAAGAAATATCGTATATTCATTCTGAAGCTTATGCGGCAGGGGAATTAAAGCATGGCACGATTTCTCTTATTGAAGAGGGCGTTCTGGTAGTTGGTGCAGCAACACAACCGGATTTATTTGAGAAAGAGGTCAGCAATTTAGTAGAAGTGCGAAGTCGTGGAGCATGTGTCTTAGGGCTGACTTCTTATGGGAATTATTCCATAGAAGATATTGCAGATTTTACTGTGTATGTGCCTAAGACACAGGATGTTTTTACTACCAGTCTGGCTGTTGTTCCACTGCAGTTGCTGGCATATTATATTTCAGTTGCTAAGGGCTTGGATGTTGATAAGCCAAGAAATCTTGCAAAGAGTGTTACAGTAGAATAGAGATGGAAAGTGTACTATCAAATAAGGCACTAGTGTTATATATGGTAGTAATTGGAAAATAATAAGTAGTACACTGATAGTACCAAAAATGGAGGTACTATTTATGATTCGTTCACGAAAGATATTAGCAGATCGTATTAATAATCTGTGTAAGGAACAAGGAATAACTTATTATGCGCTATCCTATAAATCAGCAGTTCCCCTTACTACGTTGCTGCACATTGTAAATGGTTCAACGAAAAATCCGGGAATATTTACTATTCATAAAATTTGCGAGGGATTTGAGATTTCATTAAAGGACTTCTTTGATACAGAGGAATTCTGCGAAATGAGAGGAGATTTTGAAGAGGAGATGCAGATTTAATCAGTGGAGGATAGGAATGACAGAGATAAGAGATAATAACTTTTCCAAGCTCTGTGAGGGAAAAGGGGAGCTGTTAAGTAAAGCGCTAAGAGACCGGATATTGGAACAGGATTTTATGAGAAAATCGAAGTTTCCGATTATATATGCTTCTGAGACTATTATGCGCTATCGTGCGGAAAAGACTGATATAAGCAGCAGAGAAAGTCTAAGAGAATTTGTTCAGGGACTTTTTTGCTCTTCTGTAAGTGAAGAAAGTATAGCAGGTGTAGCTGCATTTATAGGAAATCATGCAAGAGAACTTAGAGATTTGAAAGAGGGACAGGAGCGGGTTCTGGAAGGATATGCAATAGCGGTGGACTCTTTTAGTTTAGTACGTATAGATTATAGAATATGGGCACAAAAATGCGATGCCCGTTATATTTCGGCAGCAGCAGGAATTAGAGGTGTTTTAGATGTGAAAAGGACTCGCTGGAATGATTTTTTAAGTGCCTACATGGAGATTTTGAATTTGGGATTTCCGGAGGATATTTCACAGGAAGAAAAACAGGAGCAAATTACAAAATGCGTGGAAAAGGCACGTATGTTATTTAGACTTTTTCATGGAAACCTTGTAAAAAGTGAATAGAATAATATACAACTATACAAAATAATTGTATGGTTAAAGCGAAAAGAGCACTTTTTTTGCCAGAAAAGTTCAAAAAAGGTGTTCTTTTTTTTCACTATGTATGATAAAATAGGAGACAATGAAAACGATATTTGTGAAAGGAGAAGTAGAAGCTTATAGGCTTCATACAAAGACAAATGAAAAGTTTATTGATTTTAGGTGCGGGCGGTTTTGGTCAGATGATACAGGAAACAGCCAGACTGATTGGATATGCAAAAGTAGTATTTTTGGATGATGCAGCTAAAGGAGAAGATGTCATTGGAAAATGCTGTGATTATCAGGCATTTCTAGGAGAATATGATACAGCGGTAGCAGCTCTCGGAGATAACGGAATGCGCCTTTATTGGACAGAAAAGCTCATGGAAGCAGGATATAAAGTGCCGGCAATTATTCATCCGTCAGCAGTAGTAAGCCCAAGTGCGGAAATTGGCAACGGAAGTTTTATTATGCAGCGTGCAGTTGTTAATACACATACAGTCATTGAGCATGGTGTTCTTGTAAACAGCGGTGCGGTTGTAGACCATGACTCTCATGTTGCAAAGGGAGCACATATCGGACTGGGAAGTGTTGTGAAAGCAAATTGTAATATTGATGTAAAACGTAAAGTGGAGGCCGGCGAAGTGGTATTTTCTACCAGAAGAAAAATTGACGGCGTTACAAACAGAAATCTGGAAGATGCCTTATATGCTTTCGGATTTGGTAATCAATGCAGCTATGTGAAACCTTTTGGACAGGGACATATCAATGAAACTTATGCTGTTTATATGCCTACGGATGCAGGAGATGAGTTTGCATATATTCTTCAGCGAGTAAATAACAACGTATTTAAAGATCCGGCAGGGGTTATGGAAAATATTTTCGGTGTAACAGAATACCTTCGTAACGTTATTCGAGAAGAAGGCGGAGATCCGGACAGAGAAACTTTATCTTGTATTAAGACAAAAGCCGGATGCACTTATTTTGAAGACAGTGAAGGACAGCCTTGGAGATGTTATCATTACATTCCGAATTCTGTATGCTATCAGTTGGTGGAAGAACCGGAGCAGTTTTATCAGTCAGGAAACAGTTTCGGACATTTCTTAAAGCAGCTTGGTAATTATCCGGCATCCAGCTTAAAAGAGACCATTCCTGATTTCCATAATACAGTAAAACGTTTTGCAAATTTCCAGCGTGCTGTAAAGCGTGATATTAAAAACAGAGCCATTACCTGCCGCCCTGAGGTTAAGTTTGCTTTGGAAAGAGAAGCAGATTGCGGCGTTCTGGTAAAACAGCAGGAAGAAGGAAAATTTCCTTTACGAGTAACACATAATGATACGAAATTAAACAATATTTTATTTGATGCGGATACCGGAAAAGGACTGTGCATTATTGATTTAGATACTATTATGCCGGGCTTGGCTGCCAATGATTTTGGTGACTCTATCCGTTTTGGCGCAGCTACCGCAGAAGAGGATGAAAGAAATCTGGATTTAATGCACTTCGATATTTCCTTATATGAAATGTATGTGAAAGGTTATCTGGAAGGTACAGATGGTGTGCTTACACCTGAGGAAATAGAAAGTCTTCCATGGGGAGCACGCTTAATGACTTTGGAATGTGGTATGCGTTTCCTGACAGATTATCTGGAAGGAGATACTTACTTTAAGACAGCTTATCCGGAGCACAATCTGGTTCGTGCCCGTACACAGTTCCGTCTGGTTGATGAAATGGAACAACAGTTTGAAAAGATGCAGGAAATTGTGCGTCAGTATTGCTAAGAAAATGATTTTTAGATAGAATAATTACAAGGGCTGCCACATTAGGCGTACATGGAGTTGTTGCTTAATGAGCAGCCCTTATTATGCAGGAATTTAATAGAAGTGGAGGAAAATTCGTTGTCGGAAAATACAGATAAAATCATTTTGTTTGAACAGACACCAATTCCAAAGGCAGTTGCAAAGCTGGCAATACCCACAATTCTCAGCTCGCTTGTTATGGTGCTTTATAATCTGGCGGATACCTATTTTGTAGGAATGTGCAATGACCCAATTCAGAATGCGGCAGTTACCTTGGCAGCCCCGGTGCTTTTGGCATTTAATGCGGTGAACAATCTTTTCGGAGTGGGCAGCTCCAGTATGATGAGCCGTGCTCTGGGAAGAAAAGATTACGATACGGTATATAAAAGCTCTGCACTGGGCTTTTATTGTGCAATTATATCCGGTGCGCTATTTGCGTTGGCATGTTTTGTTTTTAATGCACCGTTGCTTCGTATGCTGGGAGCAAATACTGAGACTATGGCTGCCACAGGAGAATATTTGAAATGGACCTCTATTTACGGAGCAGTGCCTGCTATTTTAAATGTTGTTATGGCGTATATGGTAAGAGCAGAGGGTTCTGCGCTGCATGCCAGTATCGGAACAATGAGCGGCTGCTTTTTAAATATTATTTTGGACCCTGTTTTTATACTTCCGTGGGGCTTGAATATGGGAGCGGAAGGAGCAGGACTTGCCACCTTTTTATCTAACTGTGTTGCCTGTATTTACTTCTTTGTATTACTCTATAAAAAAAGAAAAGTACTTTTGTGTGTGTAAATCCCAAACGCCTTTCTCTGGACAAAAATATTATCTGTGGAATTTGTGCAGTGGGAATTCCAGCATCAATTCAGGAACCTTTTAAACGTTACGGGAATGACGATTTTGAATAATTTTACATCTTCTTTTGGTGCAGATGCAGTTGCGGCAATGGGGATTACCCAGAAAATCAATATGGTGCCTATGAACATTGCCATGGGAATTTCTCAGGGAATTATGCCTTTAATCAGTTATTCTTATTCCAGCGGCAATCATAAGAGAATGAAAGGAACACTGATGTTTGCCGCAAGAGCAAGTCTGGGATTTATTACTGTTGTGGCAGTTTTTTATTATTTAAGTTCCACACAGCTGACAGAAATGTTTATGTCAAATGAAGCCATTATTTCTTACGGAACAAAATTTTTAAGAGGATTTTGTCTGGGATTACCGTTTTTATGTATGGATTTTATGGCAGTAGGTGTGTTCCAAGCCGTAGGAATGGGGAGAGAAGCTCTTATTTTTGCGATTATGAGAAAAATTATTCTGGAAATACCGGCGCTGTATCTTTTAAATTATTTACTTCCTTTGTATGGACTGGCTTATGCACAGTTTGTGGCAGAGGTTGTATTGGCAGCAGCAGCGGTTATTGTGTTGGCAAGGCTGTTTCAGAAAATTGAGCAACAAAAAGTGATTGCCAGATAAAATAGACTAAGCTATACTGATAATGTTACCGCCTCCTATACCGGTACAGAAGGGAGGTGCTCACTATGGATTTAGTATTATCTTTTATTGTCGCTGTTGCGGCTGGTGTAGTTTGCCACTACATCATCAAATGGTTAGATGGCGACAAATAGCCGGTAACTAGCCTGTGGATATAAGCCTTTCCACACCAAAATTAGGAATAGAAAACCCCTCGGAATGCAGTCCGAGGGGTTTTCATTGCTGTTCACTATGGAATAGCATTATCTTTTTGCCTACTGGCATTATAGCATATGCAATTTAAGAATACAATATGCAGATTTGAGCTTTATGTGCTATATTTTCAAATTTTTCATAAATCTTGATTTTCATCAGTTCCTGTGCTATACTACAACACGTTGTAAAGCCCATAAAAACAAGGTCTTATAAGGGTTTCGCCGATTTCCGGCGTAAAATGAATCGTGTGTTCGTGACCTTCCACACGTAAAACAAAACTAAAGGAGAAAACAGAATATGAAAAACAAAAATGTGTCGTACTTAACACAGGCTGCAATGATTGCGGCAATCTATGTGGTGCTTACCATTGTCTTTGCACCTATCAGCTTCGGAGAAATACAGGTTCGTATTGCAGAAATGCTGACAATTTTACCTATTTTTACACCGGCGGCAATTCCGGGATTGTTTGTAGGATGTCTGATTGGAAATATTACAGGCGGAGCAATTTTACCTGACATTATTTGCGGCAGCATCGCAACACTTGTAGGAGCAGCAGGGACATACGCATTGAGAAATCACCATAGAGCATTGGCAGTTTTACCGCCTATTTTGGTAAATGCCTTGGTCGTTCCGTTTGTACTTCGCTATGCTTACGGTGTGGTACTTCCAATTCCATTTTTGGCTTTAACCGTAGGAATTGGGGAAATTATTTCCTGTGGAATACTGGGAAATGTTTTGGCGGCAGTTTTGAAAAAAATACAGCGGAAAAAATTTTCGTATCACAAAGAGTATAAAAATAAAAAAGCTTCAGGGAGTTCTGTAAAATCAGAATTCCCAATTTTTTTGTCTCCTTCCAATCATTTACTTTGACATACAATAGTCTGTATGCTAGAATTAAAATCAATTATGGAGTCTTATACCCTCAGCAAAGAATTACAGATAAGAACACATATTTGAAAACTATATACAAAATCAAATAAAATGTAACAGAGGTGAAATAAAATTGGATAAAAAACGAGTAACAGAGCAAAAATTGGAAAGAAAATCGGTCAGTTAGTTGACAGACAGGACTACAAAAGGCGCTCTAAAAAAATTGTAGATACCATTGATTGGCGATAGAGTACGCAGTGCCAGAACCTTATGTATGGTAGGCGAGATATACGAAAGCTAAATAAAAAAGGTATGAAAGATAGTCGAAAAAACTTCTGCTCCTTGCACATCAGAGAGCTCCTATTGGAAGAACTGTCATATACAGATTAGTTGAGCTTTCTATTAAAATGGGTGAATTTGACGAGGCACTGAATTATTATAAGAAATTTGTGGAGATTTCTCCTAATGACAACAGCCGTTACATTTTAAAATATAAAATTTACAGAGCGAGACGTTCACCGATTGAAGAACAGATTGCAATCTCAGGATTATAAGAGCAAAGAGTATACGGAAAGATGGGCTTATGAGCTGGCACGGCTGTATGCAAAGGCAGGTATGAAGGATGCTTGCATTGAAGAGTGTGACGATTTGATTTTATGGTTCAGCGAAGGAAAATATGTTACAAAGGCCATGGAATTAAAAATGCGCTTTACACCGCTGACAGCAGCGCAGCAGGAAAGCTATAACAAGGCAAAAGGTGTTCCTGTTCGTGCTGTTGAAATACCGAAGACAGTACCGGTGCAGATGAATGAGCCTTTCAATCAGCAGCAGGATAAGGAAATTGAAGAGATATTAAACAGTATTAAGCTGGGAGAGCTTACACAGGAAGCTCCGTCTGAAACAGTGAAGCCTCAGGAAGCGCCTATGCAGCCAAAACAGCCGGAAGACCTTCCGGACCGCGTGGCACAGGGGCTAAGGGATGTGTTCCAGCCAAAGGCAGCAGTGTCAGAGGACATGGAAACAGCGGCAACAAAAGAACCGTCTACGGCTACGGAAGAACAGGGATATGTGATTAAAGATTTAGAGCCGGAAGATATGACAAAGGGCACTGAATTTAAGCCGTTTCATATTGGAAGCGCAATGACAATGGAGGTAAAGGCAGAAGCCCCGAAATCAGAGATGCTTTCTTCTGATGGTGCAGCGACAGAAGCCTTTAAGACAGATACAAAAAGTCTGGAAATTGATTTAGAAGCGCTTTTGGCAGAGACCGCAAACGAGTTGGCGCAGGCAGTTGCCGAAGGAACACAAGAAACTGTTCAAGAAGTAAACGAGGAAGTTGTGGAAGAGGCGCTTGCGGAGATTTCAGAAGAACCGGGTGAAGAAGAAGTTACAGAAGCTGTTGAAGAAACCGAAGAGGTTGTAGAGGAAAGTTCTAAAGAAGCAGAAGAAGATATTCTTCCTGCGCCGGCAGCGGCAAAGGCTGCTATGATTGCAGAAAATTTAAGCGCTGTTTTTGAAGAAAAAGCAAATGAAATCGAAGCTTTGGCAGCAGAAAATACAGAGGAAGAGTCCGAAGAAGCTTTAGCAGAAGCCAAAGAAATTACAGAAAAAGCTTTAGAGGAAACTGCTGAGACAGCAGAAGAAGCGGTAGAAGAGGCTGCGGAGGAAGAAGTATCTGAGGAGGCAACCAGAGAAATTCCTGTGGAAGAAGTCAAAGAGGCAATGGGTGAAATTGATTTTTCACAGGCTTTGGAACAGGAAATAGAGAAAGAAACTTCCGTTGAGTCACAGCAGGAGGAATGCCATATAAAACGTGTGGCAGCCTCGGCAGTAGATGAAACGCAGAAATCTTCTGCATTTCAGACAGCAGTCGAAGGCTTAATGCGTCATCACCTTACAGAAGAAGAACACAGAAGATTGTTTACATATTTTGCACCTGTTCCGGGTATGACACAGCAGATAAATGAAGCCTTAGATACTGCACAGGAGTCTGCATGTGCCAAGACATCTCAGGCAGGAAATATTATCGTTACAGGACGTGAAGGTTCCGGAAAGACAAGACTTTCAGAAGGGCTGATTAAAGCTCTTTGCAAAGAACGTCAGATGGAAGGCGCTAAGGTTGCGTTTATCACAGCAGAGGAATTGAATAAAAAAGACCCAATAGCCATTGTGGGAAAATTATCAGGAGGATTTCTGGTAGTTGAAAATGCAGGAGAATTAGACGAGGAAATAGTCGAAGATATGTCAAAGGCTATGGAATTAAGACAAATCGTTTGACTGTAATTTTAGAGGATTTGAAACCGGGTATCCGCAGTCTAGAAGAAAAATATCCGGAATTTATCAAAAAATTTGACTCCCGCATTGTAATTCCTGTGTTTACCAATGATGAGCTGGTATCTTTTGCGAAAACTTATGCAAAAGAGCTGGGATATAAAATTGACGATATGGCAGTTCTTGCATTATATACTTTAATCGGAGATAATCAGAACGAAGAAAATCCGGTCACAATCGGCACAGTCAGAGGCATGATGGATGAAGCCATTAAAAAAGCTTCTAAGAAAGGACGCCGATTAGGAAAGAAAGTGGCAAAACGCCATTTAGATGATGAAAGCGGCAGAATTATGCTGTATGAGAAAGATTTTGATATTTAGTCAGGAGGAAAAAAGATGACAGCCCCTTATCTGGGAAACCCTAAAAGAACCATAGAAGTTCTTCAAAAATACGATTTTGTTTTTCAGAAAAAATTCGGGCAGAATTTCCTGATTGATACCCATGTGTTGGATAAGATTATAAGCGCTGCCGAGATTACAAAAGAGGATTTTGTACTGGAGATTGGTCCCGGAATTGGGACCATGACCCAGTATCTGGCATGTGCGGCCAGAGAAGTGGTTGCAGTTGAAATTGATAAAGCGCTGATACCAATTCTTGAGGATACGTTGCAGGACTACTCTAATGTAACTGTTCTCAACGAGGATATTTTAAAAGTCGATATCAAAAAACTGGCAGATGAGCACAATAATGGAAAACCCATTAAAGTTGTGGCAAATCTGCCATATTATATTACAACACCGATTATCATGGGATTATTTGAAGGAGATGTGCCAATTGAGTCCATTACCGTAATGGTGCAAAAGGAAGTAGCGGACCGAATGCAGGTAGGACCTGGAACAAAGGAATACGGAGCGTTGTCATTGGCAGTGCAGTATTATGCAGAACCTTATATTGTAGCCAATGTGCCGCCTAACTGCTTTATGCCAAGACCGAAGGTGGGAAGCGCCGTTTATACGTCTTACAAAACATGCAGAACCTCCGGTAGAGGTTGTTTGATACAAAGCTGATGTTTCGCATTATTCGGGCATCCTTTAATCAGAGAAGTAAAAACTCTTGCCAACGGTTTAATAATTCTCCGGAGCTTTCCTTTGGAAAAGAAGAAATTCAAAGAGCAATTTAAGGCTTGTGGATTTCCTGAGGGAATTAGAGGAGAAGCATTGACCTTTAGAAGAGTTTGCTGCATTGACCAATGAATTTAAAAGTAATAAGAAACAGAAAAACATCGCAGAGAAGTGAGTCTGCTGATGTTTTTTTATAAATATTAAAGGAAGGAGTAGTCGGCATTAACGCCGACTTATGAAAAGAAAATATAAAATAATTTGCTCTGTATTATTTTTATGATATTAGTATATATTGGAAATATGTTCAAAGCATGATGAACTTGTGAAGAAATCGTGAACGAAATTGAAACTTTTATGAATGTTCCACATTAAAGCCCTAAAAAGGAAGATGACAGGGAATTTGCAAGTGGTGAATATCTAAAAAGTTTTCAACGGATATCCGTGTGCCTCCTAAAAGACAGGAGAGATTTCCTAATTTTGAGGGGATAATGTTACAGTCTCTGTTTTGATGTCCGGCCAAGTATTCTGAAATTCTTTGGTTGATATCAGGAATATGATTGGAAAAAGCGCTGTTTAATACAATGATATCGGTATTAAAGGTGTTAATAATATTGTTAATGCCAATGGAGATGTATTTCACGAATAAATCCATCATTTCATGGGCAAGAGGCAGGTTTGCATCATAATCCTTTAAAAATTCAGATATAGTAACGTTTTCTTTCTTCTGTCGGGCAGCATAATTTTCCAGAATGGCTCTTTGAGAGGCATAAAGCTCAAAACAGCCCTGATTTCCGCAGGGGCATGGTTTTCCGTCAGGGAATAAGATGGTGTGCCCGAATTCACCGGCATAGCCATCCCGTCCTTTATATAAGCGTCCGTTTACCAGAATTCCCATACCAATTCCGTCATGCACATTGATATGTATCATATTTTTATATTTGTGATGAAAGGCGGCTTCTCCCAAAACAGAGAGATTTGCTTCATTTTCTACAAAGACAGGAATTTGAAAGGTTTCCTGCAAATGTGTACCCAGACCGCTTTTGGGGAGAGGATAATAAGGCGTAAATAAAATTTCGTTTTTTTGGACAACTCCATAAATACCAATGGAAACTCCGATAATTTTATTTTTAAACGCAGTATTTTCTCTGATATAGAAATTTAAAATCTGTTCTAAATGCTGCAAAAGATTATCCTGTGGACAGAAGGGGATTTTTTTGATTTCCTGTACTTCTCCCTTTAAGTTTGTCAAAAGGGCAATAATCTGCTGCGGTTGTATTTCTAAAGACAGGGCAAAACCATAAGCTTTGTTAAACGCCAGCAGGATGGGCTTTCTTCCCATGGAGGTTTGGGCACTGCCGATTTCCCTGATGAAATGCTGTTCCAATAATTCCTGTACAATATTGGAAATGGTTGCCTTTGTAAGGGATAATTGCTTTGCCAGTTCTGCTCTGGAAACAGGAGGGTTATTTATAATAAATTCTAATACCAGACGGCGGTTATTATTGCGTATCATTTCCTGATTGGCGATGGACATAATAAAAGCTCCTTCGTATGTTAAACTTTTTGTTCTTATCATACACTTTTCCGGGAAAGGGGGCAAGGGATATACAGTTCTTCTTTCGAGAACCTTTAGAGAAACTTTAGAAGTATGTGGGAGAAAATGTGGTATAATGAAGTTGTCGCATTAAGTATATATCCGGAAATATTGATACATTTTATGCTCGGACTGCGCTCACTTTGAGCTTATAATCTCAAAGCGTGCTCGACAAATTCGCTAAAGGTGCATCAATATTTCTGAATAATATTTAAAGTGATAACTTCGGTTTGGAAAGGAAATACCCTTTTGGGTGTTTCCTCGCCGGCACATGTGGTATATAAAATATGTAGAATTTAAGGAGATTGAAGATATGAAGAAAAAAGGAATTGCGTTGCTGCTTACAGGTGTGATTATGGCATCTTGTTCTATGCCTGTTTATGCGGACAGAGAGGATGCAAAGCTAGATGTTCCCTATATTTCGCTGGGAGCAGATTTGAATGCGCAGGAAAAGGCTTCTGTTTTGGAGCTTTTAGGTGTTTCGGAAAAGGATTTAGAAGATTATACTGTTGCTACGGTTACAAATAAGGATGAGCATAATTATCTGGACTCTTATCTGGATAAAAGTGTTATCGGTTCAAGGGCTCTTTCTTCTGTTCTGGTAGAGGGAAAAGAAGATGGAAACGGAATTCACGTAACAACAAAAAATATTACATACTGTACGCCGGGAATGTACGAAAATGCCCTTGCCACAGCGGGAATTAAGGATGCGGATATTGTGGTGGCAGGTCCGTTTAAAATTTCAGGAACAGCGGCTTTGGTAGGTGCGATTAAATCTTATGAAAATATGACAGGTGAAGAAGTAAAAGAAGAAAATGTAGAAACAGCTACCAATGAGCTGGTTATTACCGGACAGATTGCGGAAGATGTAGGAAGTCAGGAAAAAGCAGAGCAGCTCATCGGAGCAATTAAAGGAGAGGTAGTCAGCAGCGGCGTTTCATCACCGGAAGAAATCGGAGAAATTGTAGACCAGGCTGTAAAAGAGATGGAGGTAAAGCTTTCTGAGGAAGACCGTCAGGCTATTGTAAAGCTCATGGAAAAAATCGAAAATCTGGATTTGGATATCAACAGCTTAAAAGAACAGGCAAAAAATCTTTACGATAAGATTGAAGATTTAGGATTAAAGCTGGATATTAATGAAGAAGAGGTAAAGGGATTTTTTGATAAAATTATAGAGTTCTTTAAGAATTTATTTTCCGGTAATCAAGAATAAGAAATTTGGAGCTGCCGCATTAGGCGTATATCATGTTTAAGCGGCAGATCCTGCTTATAAAAGGCTATGATAGATTTCTTTAATACAATTCTTTATGATTTCTTTTCAGAAAATTCCTGTATTTTTTCATTCAGAGAGAGCATACGTCGATCCAGATTTGAAACGATATTTGCACATTCCTGCAGCTCACGGCGAATATAATCTGGTGCATTTCCCTCAAATTTATAATAGATTTTATGTTCCAGACTTGCCCAGAAATCCTGTGCAATGGTGCGGATTTGTATTTCCACAATGGTATCCACAATTCCCTGTGTCAGATGAATAGGAACTGTCACCAGAATGTGATAGCTTTGATATCCGCTTACTTTTGGATGCGTAATGTAATCCTTCACAGAAACTACCTTTAAATCGCTTTGTTTTGTAATCATATCTGCAATCAAATAGATATCAGAAGTAAAAGAACATATAATGCGGATACCTGCGATGTCATTTACGTACTTCACCATGTTTTCCACACTGGTTTCATAACCGTTCTTTTTTAGCTTATTTACAATACTTGCCGGAGTTTTAATGCGGGATTTAATGTGTTCAATAGGAGTATAATGATAAATGTGCTGAAATTCATCGTTGAGAATATCAATTTTTGTATTAATTTCTTTTAAAGCGGCGTTGTAGAGGAACATGAGCGTTTCCCAGCCGTCTGCATCTTCTTGCTTGATTAGTTCTATAAGTTTTTCCATTTTTGTGTCCTCATTAAAGAAAATAAAAGTCTGTCACTTTTTCTTAGTATAGCAGAAAAGCGACAGACAGTCAAAAAAGATTTTTATGTTGTATGAAGAAGCATGTCCTGAGATTTAATCAGATTTAATTTTCGCATGCCGTTGGCAATAAACAACGTAAGGACGCCCGGCAGGATGAAATGAAACAGAAGGATTTTTAAAAACACCATCTGCGGGGCTTCTCCTGCTGTCATGGTTTCCCAAGTAGTCGTCTGTCCCATAAGTCCCATAGTGCCCAGACCGGAACCGTTAGGTGAATTTTGCATTTTTCCTAAGAGAACGCCCAGAGGTCCTAAAATGGCGCTGGAAAGTATAGGAGGCAGCAGAAGGAATGGGTTTTTCAGAATATTAGGAAGCAGCAGCAATGGCGTGCCTGTTCCGATAGAAAGAAGTCCTGAAAAACCGTTTTCTCGATAACTTGCAACAGCCATTCCTACCATACTGCAACAGCAGCCGATGGTTGCCGCTCCGGCAGCCGGTCCTGATAATCCCGCTATAACGCCCAGTGCAGCAGTACCGATAGGGAAAACAACGGCGATGCTCATAAGTACTGCAACTATTATCCCCATAAGGAGAGGCTGTTGCTGTGCTCCCCAATTTACACAGTTGCCAAACTCCTGTATAAAGTAACTCAGGGGTGTCTCCAGCAAAAGATTTATAAGTTCTCCGCATAAAAATCCCGTAAGAGGACACAGAAATAAATCAAAACGAGTTTTTTTGACAAAGAGACGAGAAAGTTCAATAGCTGTAAAGGCAGCCAGAAAAGAGCACAAAAACGCTGACGGACCGGCGGCATCGCCTCCTAACATACCTGCAATACCGGCACATAGTACAACAAGAGGCGCTTCCTGAAGCTGGCAGGCAACACCCACCCCAATGCCTATTCCGGTAAGTCCGGTGGCAATCCCGCTTAAATGAATAAGCGTACTGTTAAAGTCACTGGGGAAAAGGTTCGCAATCTGTCGCAAAAACATTCCCATAATCAATGTGGCAAAGATACCACATGCCATTCCGTGAGCCCCTTCTATGAAAAATCGTTGTAAAAATCGTTTCATAATTTCAGATTTTTAAATAAAGAGCCTAAGGAAGTAGAGATTTCTTCGCTTTCCGGTAATTCGTAATCCGGTTCTTCCTCTTTTTCTTCTGCGATTTCATTGAGCGCTTTCATGCTCAGACTGATTTTTCCGTCTTCGTTTTTGATTACTTTTGCTTTTACTGTATCGCCAATGCTTAAAACGGCTTTCGGTGATTTAATTCGTTTTTCGGAAATCTGAGAAACGTGTACAAGACCGGATATTCCGTCACCTAAATCAATGAAAGCGCCGTAAGTCTGTAAGGACTCTACGGTACCTTCCACAATACTTCCCACCTTAATATCGTCAATTTTACTGCGTTTTTCAGCGTCAGCCTTTTCTTTTAAAATTTCTTTTGCAGAGAGAACAAGACGGTTTTCCCTGTTCGTCTACTTCAAAAAATCCCTTACAGTAATGGTCTTTTTTAAGAAATCTTCTGGATTTTCTACATAATTTAAAGCCAGCTTGGAAACCGGGGATAAAAGCACGGATACCTTCTACATAAGCAATAACGCCGCCTTTTACAATGCCCTCCTACGGACACTTCAAATTCTGTTTTGTCTTCCTTCATCTGCTCTAATTTGTCCCATATAAGCATATCATCGTCACGGAAGTTAGAGAAAGAAGCGTCAATTTCTTTCATGTAGTCTTCCATAGTTTCTTGTTTTTTCATTTCTTCTGACATTGAAATACCTCCATGTTTTAAATTTTGGATTAAGTATATCATAATTGCCATTGATTTAGAAGTATGTTACTATAAAAACAGATAGAACTGCAGTAAAGGCAGAAAGGAAAGAAGAATGGGAAAGCAAGGAAAAATATACATTATCGGACATAAAAATCCAGACACAGACTCTATTTGTTCAGCGATTGCTTATGCGGATATAAAGAACAGAATGAGTAACGGAAATCGCTATGCGGCAAAGAGAGCGGGACAGATAAATGAAGAAACAGAATATGTGCTGAAACGATTTGGTGTGGAAGCGCCGGGTTACCTGTCAGATGTTGGGACACAGGTAAAAGATATGGATATTCGTGAAACTCCGGGAGTTCCCAACAGTATTTCCATTAAAGATGCGTGGGCAATTATGAAAGAGAGCAGTGCAGTAACATTGCCTATTACAAAAGAGGACGGACAGCTGGAAGGATTGATTACCACAGGAGATATTGCAAAATCCTACATGGATGCCCATGACAATTATTTCCTTTCCAATGCCAGAACCCAGTACAGAAGTATTGCCAATACCGTAGAAGGCGTCATTGTAACAGGAAATTCCCATGGGTATTTTGTAAAGGGAAAGGTGGTAATCGGGGCAGCAAATCCGGATAAATTAGGAGATTTTCTGGAGGAAGACGATTTGGTTATCTTAGGAGACCGCCATGAAGACCACTTATGCGCTATTCAGGAAAATGTAAGCTGTATGATTGTGTGCAACCATGCCAGAGTATCTGCAGATATTATTGAGGCGGCAGAAAGAAACCAGTGCGTCATCATTCAGTCCGCTCTTGATACATTTACCGTAGCAAGATTGATTAATCAGAGTATTCCTGTGAAACACATTATGAAAAAGGAAAATCTGATTACGTTTCAGACAGATGACTTTACCGATAATGTAAAGGACATCATGGTAAAAAACCGACACAGAGCATTTCCGGTGGTAAATAAGCATGGCAAATATATTGGTACGGTTTCCCGCCGTAATTTGCTGGGAATGAAAAAGAAACAGCTGATTTTAGTTGACCATAATGAGAAGACACAGGCAGTGGACAATATTGATGCGGCAGAAATATTGGAAATTATCGACCATCACAGATTGGGCTCACTGGAAACTTTACAGCCGGTGATGTTCCGCAATCAGCCGGTAGGGTGTACAGCGACAATTATGTATCAGATTTATGTGGAAAAGGCGTTGGAAATCAGTCCGTCTATTGCGGGGCTTTTATGTTCTGCGATTATTTCAGATACTTTGATGTTTCGTTCGCCTACCTGTACCTCCGCAGATAAAATGGCGGCAGGCGCTTTGGCTTTGATTGCGGGAATTAATATAGAAGAACATGCAAAAGAAATGTTTACTGCGGGAAGTAATTTGAGAGGAAAGACTACGGAAGTTATTTTCTATCAGGATTTCAAGCGTTTTACAGCGGATACCGTGAATTTTGGCGTAGGACAGATTAGCTCCATGAACGAAGAGGAGCTGAAGGATTTAAAGAAAAGGCTTATTCCGTTTATGGAACATGAGTGCGGAAAGAACGGAATTTCTATGGTATTTTTCATGCTGACTAATATTTTGGATGAGTCCTCTGAAATTATCTGCTACGGAGAGGGCAGTGGAAAACTGGTACGAGATGCGTTTGAAGTGCAGGAGTCTGACAGTGGTTATATACTGCCCGGTGTGGTATCCAGAAAGAAACAGCTGATACCTGCATTTATCGGAACTTTGCAGCAGAACGGAAATTAGTGCATTGTATATTGGTTTTGAAAGGACAAGAAAATGAGTAAAATTGAGTGGAAACCGGGAAATATGCTTTATCCTCTGCCGGTGGTAATGGTGAGTGTGGCGGATGAAGAAGGGAAGGACAATATTATTACCGTGGCATGGGCAGGAACAGTATGTACCAATCCGCCTATGGTGTCTATTTCTGTACGACCGGAACGATATTCCTATTATATGATAAAAGAAACAGGAGAATTTGTGATTAATCTTACTACGGAGAAACTGGCTTATGCAACCGATTACTGTGGGGTCAAATCCGGTCGTGACGTAGATAAATTTAAAGAGGCACATTTAACAAGAGAATCAGCCTCTCATGTGGGACGCCGATGATAAAGGAGTCTCCTGTTTCTATTGAATGTCGGGTAAGAGAAGTGCAGGAGTATGGAAGCCACAGCGTGTTTACGGCAGATGTGCTGGCGGTACATGTGGATGACCAATACATGGATGAAAAAGGCAAGTTTGATTTGGCAATGTCAAATCCAATTGTTTATTCCCACGGAGAGTATTATGGATTAGGGAAGAAATTGGGAACCTTTGGGTATAGTATTAAGAAGAAAAGAAAGGAAAAACAGAAGAAGCAGGGGAAATGAGTATGGAAAATATTACACTGATTGGAATGCCCGGTGTAGGAAAAAGTACGGTAGGCGTTATTCTGGCGAAGGTGCTGGGATATGAATTTGTAGATTCAGACCTGTTAATTCAAAAGTCTGAAAATCTGCTTTTGCGGGAAATTATTGCAAGGGACGGACAGGATGGTTTTTTGAAAATTGAAAACAGAGTAAATGCTTCTATTGAGACAGAAAAATCAGTAATCGCCACGGGAGGAAGCGTGGTATACTGTGCGGAAGCCATGGAACATTTGAGGAAAATCGGTAAAGTGGTATACCTGAAGCTGGAATATGAAGAACTAAAGAAACGATTTGGGAAATCTTAGAGGCAGAGGCGTGGTTTTAAGAGACGGACAGACTTTAAAAGACTTGTACGATGAGCGGACACCTCATTTATGAAAAATATGCAGATATTGTAGTTGATGAGAAAAATCTGGATGATAGAGGGAACTTTACAGAAAATTCTCGAAAATATTGCTGAATAATTGACGGCAAGGGTTTGGAAAACTGTGGAGAAACGGGAAAATGCGGATTTTTATTTACAAATTCATATATCTGTTATAATATAATGGATAAGCCATAAAATAGTATTGAGAAAGTATTGTAAACAGACGTGAATTCGAGAAATGGCTTTATAACAAATAGATAAAACCTGTGACAGACAGGAAGACATAGATTTAGACAGGTAGTGATACCTGGGAAAACAAGAGGTGTGTATATGGAGCAGTATATTATTAAGGGTGGAAACCCATTGGTCGGTGAAGTGGAAATTGGCGGTGCCAAGAACGCAGCGCTGGCTATACTGGCAGCAGCAATCATGACAGATGAGACGGTACACATTGAAAATTTACCAGATGTTCGTGATATTAATGTGTTATTAGAGGCGATTAAAGAAATTGGTGCTACTGTTGACCGCATTGGACCTACGGAAGTAAAGATTGCGGGAGCAACCATTGGAAATATTACTGTTGAGTATGAATATATTAAGAAAATCAGAGCGTCCTATTATTTGTTGGGTGCTCTTTTAGGCAAATATAAAAATGCAGAAGTGCCCCTTCCGGGAGGCTGTAATATAGGAAGTCGTCCGATTGACCAGCATTTAAAAGGTTTTCGGGCTCTCGGTGCGTCAGTAGATATTATTCACGGTGCAGTTGTAGCAAAGGCGGAGCATCTTACAGGAAAACATATTTTTATGGATATGGTGTCAGTGGGTGCGACAATCAATGTTATGATGGCAGCGGCAATGGCGCAGGGAAATACGACTATTGAGAATGCGGCCAGAGAGCCTCATGTTGTAGACGTTGCAAACTTCCTTAACAGCATGGGCGCAAATATTAAAGGAGCCGGTACAGATGTAATCCGTATTCAGGGAGTGGACAAGCTTCATGGTACAACTTACTCCATTATTCCGGACCAGATTGAAGCAGGAACCTTCATGTGTGCAGCAGCAGCAACCATGGGGGATATTATGGTGAAAAACGTTATTCCAAAACACTTGGAAGCAACGACAGCAAAATTGGAAGAAATCGGATGTCAGGTAGAAGAATTCGATGATGCGGTGCGTGTTGTGGCAAATAAACGTTTAAAACGCACAAATGTAAAAACAATGCCATATCCGGGCTATCCTACGGACATGCAGCCTCAGTTTGCCGTGGCGTTGACTCTGGCAGAGGGTACAAGTATTGTAACGGAAAGTATTTTTGAAAATCGTTTTAAATATGCAGATGAGCTTACCAGAATGGGGGCTAATATTAAGGTAGAGGGAAATACTGCAATTATTGACGGAGTGCAGAAGCTTGCGGGAGCAAGAGTAAGCGCGCCGGATTTAAGGGCGGGTGCAGCCCTTGTTATTGCCGGTCTGGCAGCAGAAGGCATTACGATTGTGGACGATATTGTTTATATTCAGAGAGGATATGAGCGTTTTGAAGAAAAGCTCAGAAGCCTTGGCGCTGAAATTGAAAAGGTTTCCAGTGAAAAAGAAATTAAAAAATTCCAGCTTCGAGTAGGCTGATGGAGTTTTTAGAAAAAATGCTTGACGGATAACGGGAAAAGCGTTATCGTAGTAGTGTTAAATAGAAAATTGTAAATGTTATATTTTCTCTTATTCAGAGTGATGGAGATACATAGGATCTGTGAAGTCACGGCAACCCCGCATGGCGGAAGGTGCCAACCTGAGCGAATAATCGAACAATAAGAGGATTCATTTTATGAAAAGTATATGAGTCCGCTTTGTCGGGCTCTTTTTCAATGTACGGCGGTAAAATGCGAGAGAAAATATAAACTCAAGAAAAGGAGAAAACACATGGAAAAAAGATTATTTACATCCGAATCAGTAACTGAAGGCCATCCGGACAAGATGTGCGATGCGATTTCTGATGCGATTTTAGATGCGCTTATGGAAAAAGACCCAATGAGCCGTGTTGCTTGCGAAACTGCTACAACAACAGGTGTTGTTATGGTTATGGGTGAAATCACAACAAGCGCTTATGTAGATATTCCGAAGATTGTAAGGGATACTGTTCGTGAAATTGGTTATACAAGAGCGAAATATGGTTTTGATGCAGATACCTGCGGCGTTATTACGACAATAGACGAACAGTCAGCAGATATTGCGCTAGGTGTTGATAAAGCTTTAGAAGCAAAAGAAAATAAAATGTCTGAAGAAGAAATCGATGCAATCGGCGCCGGAGATCAGGGTATGATGTTTGGGTTTGCAACAGATGAGACAGAAGAATTTATGCCTTATCCGATTGCTCTTGCACATAAATTGGCATTACAGCTTACAAAAGTACGTAAGGACGGTGTACTTACTTATTTAAGACCGGATGGAAAAACACAGGTAACAGTAGAGTATGATGAGAATGATAAACCAATGCGTTTGGATGCAGTGGTATTATCTACACAGCATGATCCGGAAGTGACACAGGAACAAATTCATGCAGATATTAAAAAAATATGTATTCGACCCAATTCTTCCGGCAGATATGGTGGATGATGAAACAAAATTCTTTATCAATCCAACAGGACGTTTTGTAATCGGCGGACCTCACGGGGACAGTGGATTAACAGGACGTAAAATTATTGTAGATACTTACGGCGGATATGCACGTCACGGCGGCGGCGCTTTCTCTGGTAAGGACTGTACAAAAGTAGACCGTTCTGCGGCTTATGCGGCTCGTTATGTGGCAAAAAATATTGTGGCAGCAGGTCTTGCAAAAAAATGTGAAATTCAGTTGTCTTACGCAATCGGTGTAGCACATCCGACCTCCATTATGGTTGATACATTTGGAACCGGAAAGCTTTCTGATACACGTTTAGTGGAAATTATTCGTGAGAACTTTGATTTAGTATAACTCTTTTGGCGAGGTATTCGATACCTTGAATCTGGATGTGGTTATAAGGCTTTTGATTTTATTTTTCACGCTTCTGTATATGATCGTTCCTATTTATCTGATCTTGCGCTATAGTGAGGGAT